>ERZ791740.707-NODE-707-length-24196-cov-6.991053_pt1 | contig 24196 bp, 21 predicted proteins | sample MGYA00510041_ERZ791740 | MGnify/ENA primary metagenome ERZ791740 (study PRJEB30046, sample SAMN00791959) | human gut metagenome | study: EMG produced TPA metagenomics assembly of the A metagenome-wide association study of gut microbiota in type 2...
CCGCAGCCGCCGGAGCGGTGCTTGAGCCGTTAGGCGGGAATTGTGCGGTATTGCCCTAAACTTTAAGCAGAAAAACACCCCCTGACCTAGAAAGAGGTACCCCATGGCAGAAATTCGCGTACTGGATAAGCATACCGCTGAACTGATCGCCGCAGGCGAGGTGGTGGAGCGGCCTGCTTCGGTTGCAAAGGAACTGCTGGAAAACGCCATCGACGCCGGTGCAACGCAGATCACGCTCTCCATCGTGCGCGGCGGTATTCAACAGCTGCAAATTGCGGATAACGGCAGCGGCATTGAGGCAGAGTATATCGATAAAGCCTTTGTGCGCCACGCAACCAGCAAAATTGCCAGTGCCGAGGATCTGGGCCACATCCACACCCTTGGCTTCCGCGGCGAAGCGCTTGCTTCCATCGCCAGCGTGGCCAGGGTGGAGGTGCTGACCCGCACCGAAGCGGACGAATACGCCTGTTGCTATCGCATTGAGGGCGGCGAGCCCCAGGGCATGGAGCCCGGCGCCCGCCCGCGCGGCACCACCGTAACGGTGAACGATCTGTTCTATAATACGCCCGCCCGCATGAAGTTCCTGAAAAAGGACGTCAGTGAGGGAACTTTTGTGGCGGATATCGTTCTGCATGAAGCGTTGTCCCACCCGGAAATTGCATTCCGCTTTCTGCGGGACGGCAAGCAGCAGTTCATGACCCCCGGTGACGGCCAGCTGCGCAGCGCTGCCTATGCGGTGCTGGGGCGGGAGTTTGCCCGCGACCTGCTGCCGCTGGATGGCGATGGCGGCGTTTATAAAGTGACCGGCCTTGTCACCCCGCCGCGCGCCTGCCGGGCGTCTCGCAGTGCGCAGCATTTTTACGTCAATGGCCGCTATGTCAAAAACCGCACCATGATGGCAGCGCTGGAAAACGCTTACAAGGGTACCCTGATGCAGGGCAAATACCCCGGCGCCATCCTGCGCGTTGATATGCCGGCGGACCTGGTGGACGTCAACGTACACCCCGCCAAAACCGAGATCCGTTTTGCGCGGGAAAGCGATGTGTTCGATGCGGTCTACCGCACGGTGCGCGCGGCCTTGGCTGCCCCCGGCAGCGGAGAGTGCCGCTTTGATTTGGGCCATGTGGCAAAAGAAAATCCCCAGCCTGCCCCGCAGCAGACAACGCTGCCCGGCAGTGCTCCGGCACAGTCCAACCCCCAGCGGCCTGCGGTTGCACCGGCCCAGCCGCCGCAGCCGCAAAAGCATTTCAACACCCTTTCCGCGGCAGAGTACCGCGCATTGAATAAGCTCACGGCCCCGGTGCCTGCCCGCACGCTGCCCGGTACCAGCGGAGTGATGGAGCTGAACTCGGTGCGGGCACCATTTAATGCACCCAGCACCCCGCAGTTTGCCACCCCCGCGCCGCACACGGCACAGGAGGACCTGCTGGACATTCTGCCCGACCTGCCGGAACAGCAGCCCAAGGCAGAACCCGCTGTAACCACAGCCCTCGCGCAGCAGCCTGCCCCGGCCCAGCTGGAAAATATTGAATCACCGGAACTGCCGGAAGAGGAAAAATCTGCCACCGGCCTGAGCGCACTGCCCATCACCCACAATGACCCAACTGCCCAGGCGGACATCCCGCCGGAGCAGACGACCTTTGCCCCGGCACCCGCCAGCCTGCCGCTGCGCGTGGTGGGGGAGGTATTCAAAACCTACATCATCACCGAGCGCAACAATGAGCTTTGTCTGATTGATAAGCACGCCGCACATGAGCGCATCCTGTTTGAGCAGCTCGCCAAGGATTACGGCAGCGTGCCGTCTCAGATGCTGCTTGTCCCCGTGCAGGTCAACCTTTCCGCCGAGGAAAAGCAGGCCCTGCTGGCCCACCAGGAACTTTTGCAGAACAGCGGTGTGGAAGTGGATGATTACGGCGGCTTTACCGTTGTGGTGCGTGCCGTTCCCGCGGATGTGCCGGTGGACGATGTGGGGGATATGGTGCTGGAACTGGCCAACCATTTGCTGAACGGCGGCCGCGATGCCCTGCGGGAGAAAACCGAGTGGGTACTGCATTCCATTGCCTGCCGCGCCGCCATTAAAGCGGGGGACAGGACCACCACCGATGAAATGCTGGCCCTGGCCCAGAAAATTATGGACGGCAGTGTGCCGCCGTTTTGTCCCCATGGCCGCCCCTGCGTGCTGAAGCTGACCCGGAAGGAGCTGGAAAAACAGTTTGGACGCCTTGTATAATGCCGCCAAGCCCCGCGTGGTTGCCATTGGCGGACCGACGGCAACTGGTAAAACCGCACTCTCGGTCGCCTTGGCCAAACGCTTTGGCGGCGAGATCATCAGTGCGGATTCCATGCAGATCTATCAGGGGCTGGATGTTGGCACTGCCAAAGTGACCCCGGAAGAAATGCAGGGGGTGCCGCACCATCTTGTCGGCTTCCTTGCGCCGGAACAGGCGTTCAGCGTGGCGGATTTTACCACCCTTGCGGGGAAAACCATCACCCAGCTGACGGCACAGGGCAAGCTGCCGCTGGTTGTGGGCGGCACAGGGCTGTACATTACCAGCCTGCTCAACGGCATTGGCTTTACGCCGGAAAAAGTGGATCCCGCCATCCGGCAGGAGCTGCAAGCCCGCCTGCAGGCGGAAGGCTCCCAGGCGCTCTATGCAGAACTTGCCGCGGTGGACCCGGGCTATGCCGCCAAGGTGCATCCCAACAACACCCCGCGGGTCATCCGTGCTTTGGAACTGTACCGTGCCACCGGCCGCAAGATGAGCGCTGAGCGCGAGGCCGCCCGTCCGGCGGAAAAACCTTACCGTTCACTCTGTCTCTGCCTGGCCTGCCGCGACCGCACCCTTCTTTACCAGCGGATTGATACCCGCTGTGACCGTATGATGCAAAGCGGCATTCTGGAAGAGGCCAAACTGGTGCATGACCACCACGATACCTACCGCACCGCGGCGCAGGCCATCGGCTACAAAGAGTTCTTCCCGTATTTTGAGGGAACAGCAGACCTGGAAAGCTGCCTTGCGCACCTCAAACAGGCTTCCCGCAATTATGCCAAGCGTCAGCTGACCTGGTTCCGCCGCCAGACGGACGCTGTGTGGCTTTACCTGGAAGACGGAAACCTGGAACAGCAGGCGGCAGAACAGACCGAAGCGTTCCTGGCGGAAAACAACGCTTGAAATGCAGTAACAATATCGCTATATATAAAAGATAAAACCAAAGGGGGGATACCCAATGCATGAACAGAATGAAAGCCAGCCCAAAGCATTCATAAAAATTCTTTTTGCCCTGTTTACGGCGCTGCTGGTTGTGGTGCTTGGGTATCTCTGTATCCAGATTTACACGATCTTCCACCGAACTTACAAAACCGAAACCGCCATTGCCTACACCATGTCGGATAACATCACGCTGAAAGGCGTGGCAGTGTTCCAGGCAGTGGATGTGCCTGGCAGCGGCAACCTGGGATATGTGGTGCAGGATGGTGAGCGCGTCAGCGCGGGCACCATTCTGGCGGAACAGTATACGGATGATTCCCAGGGAGCAATGCGGGAACGGCTGGACCGGTTGGATCGTGCGATTTTGCTGCTGACAAAGTCGGAAAATTCCTCCGGCAGCGATCTTTCGGTTCTGACCACCCAGACGCGCACGGCGCTGTATAACCTGCTGGACCAGATCGACACAGCATCTTACGGCGCAATTCAGGATGCTGCGGAAGATTTTTTGCTGGCGCAAAATAAACTGCAGATCAGCACCGGCCAGGCGGCGGGCTTTGGCGAGGTGCTGGCCAGCCTGCAGGCCGAGCGGGACGGCATTGCTGCCCAGCTGAACGGCCTGCAGACGATCGAAGCGGATACCAACGGGTATTTTGTCTCATCCGAAAGCGCCGCCCCGGTGGTGCGGGATCCCACGGAGCTGGATGCCATGAGCCCGGCTGATCTGCAAAAGATGATCAACGCAGGGGAGACTCCGTCCAATGCCGACCTTGCCGGGCATATTGTAACCGGGTTTTCCTGGCGGTTTTATGCCGTGTGTTCGGCAGACCTTGCCGGGCGGTTGAACGGCCTGTCCCGCGTGAGCATCAGCGTTCCGGGCAAACAGGAAGAGCCTTTGGCTGCCACCGTGGTAGATGTGACCACCGACGAAGAAACCGGCCTTGCCAAAGTGGCGCTGGAATGCCGCAGCATCAATGCTCAGGTGCTCTGCCTGAATTATGAGGAAGCCGAAATCAGCCTGCACACCTACCAGGGCATCCGCATTGACCGCAGGGCCCTGCATATCGTGAACGGCCAGCGCGGCGTGTATGTCAAATACGGCGATTTGCAGCGCTTCCGCCGCATTACCATTTTATATGAGGACGATACCTACATCCTTGTACCGGAAGGCGGCAAAGTGGGGGAGGATAACGAGCTGCGCCTGTACGATGAGGTGATCGTGGAAGGCAGCAACCTGCAGGACGGCAAGCTGCTGTAAGGACAGAAAACGGGCGTTTTGCCCCACATTCTGTTATATTTGTATTGACAACGAAGCAAAAATGGAAGATAATAAATACTGTATAGTTGTGACAAAAGCCGATCGGGGCTTTTTTTGTGCAATTTATACAACTAAGCAAACGTAAGGAGTAACTGCCATGTCCATGATAGATGGTTTGAGAAACGTCCTCGGAATCAACCAGGATCCCGAAGCAGATTCCTATGTGGATGATAACGAAGAGGATGATATCTTCCCTGGCGGTGGTCAGGGCGGTTCGCCAGCCCCGGAAGAAGCCTACCCCACGCAGGAAACTGCTAAGCAGCACAGCAACAAGGTGGTCAACATCAACGCTACCACCCAGCTGCAGGTTGTACTGGTCAAGCCGGAACGTTTTGACGATGCTGCTGCCATTGCAGACCAGCTGAACGCAAAGCGCACTGTTGTGCTGAACCTTGAATCCACCAACAAAGAAGTCTCCCGCCGTTTGATCGACTTTTTGTCCGGCGTGGCTTACGCCAATAACGGCCAGATCAAGCGTGTAGCAACCAGTACATTCATCATTACGCCGTATAACGTTGATATTATGGGCGACCTGCTGGACGAGCTGGAGAACAATGGCGTCTTCTTCTGATACAAGGACCCGCGGCTTTGTGCCGCCGCAGAACGAGGATGAACGCTTTTTGATGCGCCGGGTGGAAGAACTCTGCCGTACCGCCATGCAGCGTGGCATCCCGCGGGCAACGGGCTTCCTTTCGGATCGCGAACAGGCCCTTGCGCAGGCCGCGCTCAACCGTGAGGGCTGCGATTTTGCCCGCTTTCAGGGCGGCTGGCCGGATGCGGAACGCAAAGTGCTCTGCATTGAACCACCGGATTCCTGGCCGGAAGAGCCAGTTGCGGTGCTGCATTTCACAGCGCCGCAGCAGGGCGGCAGCGCCGTGCCGGGCCACCGTGACTATCTGGGGGCAATCCTGGGTCTTGGCCTGGATCGTGCCTGTTTGGGGGATATCCTGCCGGATCCGGCCGATGCCCGCAGTGTGTATGCCTTTGTGCTGGAAGATAAGGCGGATTTTATTGCTTCCAACCTGACGGAAGCTGGCCGCAGCCCGGTGCATGTCGAGCGTTGCAATGCCGTGCCGGAAGAAGTCCTGCGCGGGCCGGAACGCCAGACGCAGGATGCAACGGTGCCATCTTTGCGGGCAGATACCGTATTGGCAGCCATGATGCGCACCTCCCGCTCCATTGCGGCGCAGGCAATCCAAAGCGGCAGGGTGGAAGTGAACCACGTTCCGCTGCGCACCGCCCATGAGGATGTGTTTGAAGGCGATATCTTCACCGTGCGGGGCGTTGGGCGCTACCGTCTGGTGGCAATCGGCGGCAAAAGCCGCAAGGACCGCATCTTTATCACGTTTTATCAGTATTGAATATAAAACCTGAATGTGAAACCCATGGGCCGGGGCAGCCCGGCAGCCGTGCCGAACGGTAAAATTTCGGATACCATTCCGGGTGTGTGCCACCCGAAACAGGAGGAATTTGGATGATTGCTTCGGATGATGTGCGCCGCGTGACCTTTGACCGTGCCATGCGCGGTTATCGTTGTGAGGACGTAGACGATTACCTCAAACAGGTTGCGGACAGCATCGACAGCCTGGCCGCAGAAAATGATGACCTGCAGAAAAAGCTGGTCATACTGGCCCAGCGCATTGACCAGTACCGTGCCGACGAAGATACCCTGAGCACAACCATGATCAATGCCCAGCGCCTTGGCGAGAACGTCATCAAGGAAGCCAAGCAGAAAGCTGCCGAGATCATTCGTGCCGCCAACATTAAGGCGGAGGATCGTGAACAGCGCGCCCGCGATGAGGTGGAGCTGGCCCAGCAGGAGCTTGTGACAATAAAGCAGGAAGCGGATGCGTTCAAAAAGCGCCTGATGGACCTGTACCGCCAGCACATCGAAATGATTGCCAAAATTCCGGAGTATCACCCCAACCGTGCAGAACAGCAGGCCGCGCAGCCGCAGTCGGAACCGCAGGAGGTCCCGCAGCAGCCTGCACCCCAGCCGGTAGAACAGCCTGCCCCGGCTCCGCAGCCGGAACCGGAACCCAACCAGCCAATCCCGGAGGATGTCCCGGCTCCGCAGCCCGCAGCCCCGGAGGAAAGCTACCCGGCATATGAGGAACCGGAATATTACGAGGCTGAGCCGGAAAAACCCGCCCAGCCCGAAGAGCCGGAACCGGCTCCGGCACCTGCCCCTGTCCAGTCGCTGGACGAGGAAAAGATCGATACGGTAGAATTTGCCTTTGCCCCCAAAACAAAGCCAATCCTGCCGGACGATGATATGCCATCCGTTGCCGGGCTTTACGGCGGGGATATGCCGGAAAAGCCCGCCAAGAAATCCGGCTCCCGCAGCCGCGGCGCTTCGGCCCGCAGCACGGGCAAAAATGCCCGCAAAACCAAGAGCCCTGCCAAAGCGGAACTTGACGCATTTGATGACATTGATTATGATGTTTGAGGTGCCGCTTTTGTGCGTGCGCGTACCCCAAGCATTTTAAGACCTGCCTGAACGGTGCAGAACTGCCGGGGCAACCTGGTATACTGCGCTTTGGACAAGCCGCCATATCAGCTATAATAAGGAAATAGAGGAGAGTTGGAAACTTTGCCGCAGAATTACAATGATACCATCCATAAGATGGCTACCCCCTTTGAAATGCGTGCCGGGCTGCCGAAAAAGGAACCCAAAATGCTGGAGGATTGGGAGAAAAACCACGTCTACGAAAAAATGATCGAACATAACGCGGATCTGCCGCGCTTTGTTCTGCATGATGGCCCTCCGTATGCCAACGGTAATATCCATATGGGTACTGCCCTGAACAAGATCATCAAGGATATCATCATCCGTGAAAAGAACATGTCGGGCTACTGTGCTCCCTATGTTCCCGGCTATGATACCCACGGTCTGCCCATTGAGCTGAAGGCTCTGTCCTCTCTGGGCGATAAAAAGGCCGGCATTTCCAAGCTGGAACTGCGCAAGATCTGCAAAGAGTTTGCTACCGAGCATATTGATGTGATGAACAGCCAGTTCGCCCGCCTGGGCGTTCAGGGCGATTTCGCCAACCCCTACCTGACCCTGCGCCCCGAATTTGAGGCACGCCAGGTGGAGATCTTTGGCGAGATGGCCAAGAAAGGCTATATCTACAAGGGCATGAAAGCCGTTTACTGGTGCCCGGAGGATCGTACTGCTCTGGCAGAAGCCGAAATCGAGTATGCCGAGGACGAGTGCGATTCTATCTATGTCCGCTTTAAGCTCACCGATGACCCCAACGGTGTTCTGGCCAAGTATGGTATCCCTCTGGACAAGGCATGGATCGTGATCTGGACCACCACCACCTGGACCCTGCCCGCCAACGTGGCAACCTGCCTGAACCCCAGCCTGGAGTATGCCTTCGTCAAAATCGGCGATGAATATCACCTGATGGCTGCCGGTCTGGTGGAATCCACCATGAAAGCCTGCCATATCGAGGATTACGAGGTTCTGGAGCCCCGCGTTCTCGGCTCTGAATTTGAGCTGATGCAGTATCAGCACCCCTTCCTGGACCGCAAGGGCCTGGTTATCCTGGGTGACCACGTTACCCTGGAAGGCGGCACCGGCTGCGTTCATACCGCACCTGGCCACGGTGTTGAGGACTTTGAAGTCTGCGTCAACCACTACCCGCAGGTTCCCGTTGTTGTCCCCGTGGACGATGGCGGTTACCTGACCGAAGAAGCAGGCAAAGAGTTTGCAGGCCTTAAGGTCTGGGCTGCCAACAAAGTTATTCTGGAGCACATCAAGCAGTCCGGCCACCTGATGGGCGTGCAGCACATCACCCACCAGTACCCGCATTGCTGGCGCTGCCACCATCCCATCATCTTCCGTGCAACCGAACAGTGGTTCTGCTCCATTGATAAGTTCCGCGAGGAAGCCTATAAGGCCATTGACGAAGTCAAGTGGCAGCCGGCCTGGGGTCATGACCGTATGCACGGCATGGTGCGTGACCGCAGCGACTGGTGCATCAGCCGTCAGCGCGTGTGGGGTGTGCCCATCCCGGTGTTCTACTGCAAGAACTGCGGCAAGTACCACATCACCGATGCTTCCATCAAGGCTGTCAGCGACCTGTTCCGCAAGGAAGGCTCCGATGCCTGGTATAAGTACGATGCCAACGAGATCATGCCCAAGACTGAGGTCTGCGAATGCGGCGCTTCTGACTGGGAAAAGGATCCCGATATCATGGATGTCTGGTTCGACTCTGGCTCTACCTGGAGCGCAGTCTGCCGCGAACGTCCCGAACTGAACTGGCCCGCTGACCTGTATATGGAAGGCGCCGACCAGTTCCGCGGCTGGTTCCAGTCCAGTCTGCTGACCAGCGTTGCCACCCAGGGCGTTGCCCCGTACAAAGGCGTCCTGTGCCATGGTTGGGTCGTTGATGAGCAGGGCAAGCAGATGCACAAATCTGCCGGCAACGGTGTGGAGCCGTCCGAAATCATCCGCGATTACGGCGCTGACATTGTTCGTCTGTGGGTTGCTTCCAGCGATTACACCGTTGATGTGCGCGCAGGCAAGAATATCTTCAAGCAGCTGTCCGAAGCATACCGCAAGATGCGCAACACCGCCCGCTTTATGCTGGGCAACATTGGCGATTTCAACCCTGCCACGGATATGGTTGCCGAGGATCAGCTGTTCGAAATCGACCGCTGGGCACTCAAGAGCTGCAACAGCCTGACCGCCAATGTGCGTGCCGCTTACGATAATTACGATTTCTCCCGCGCTTACCACGCAATCTACAACTTCTGCGTCATTGATATGTCCAACTTCTATATGGACGTCATCAAGGACCGCCTGTACTGCGCGGACGAGCATGCACGCCGCTGCGCCCAGACTGCGCTGTACCGCATTCTGGTTGACTTCACCAAGCTGGTTGCCCCCATCCTGTGCTTCACCGCCCAGGAAATCTGGAGCTACATCCCGAAGCTGGAAGGCATGCAGGAGTATGTCTGCTGGGAGCGTATGCCGGAAGCCAAGAGCGATGAGGATGCCGCTTTTGACGCCAAGTGGGCCAAGATCATTGCTGTGCGTGACGATGTAAAGAAGGTTCTGGAGCAGGCCCGTGCCGATAAGACCATCGGTTCCTCTCTGGAAGCTGCCGTTACCCTGTACTGCAGCGATGAAATGTATGACTTCCTGAACGCCATCCCGATGGATGAGCTGGCCGATCTGATGATCGTTTCCCATGTGGATCTGATCAAGGGCGAAGGCGGCGTGAGGGGTCTGACCGAGGGCCTGGGCATGAGCGTTGCCCATGCTGCCGGCAACAAGTGCCTGCGCTGCTGGAAGTTCGACACAGCTGTTGGTGAAGACGGCCTGTGCCCGCGTTGTGCGAAAGTTCTTGGTTAATTTCAAATAAAGGGCTATGCCGCATGATGTTAAGCGCTGTTCCAGTGCTTAAGCCTGTAAAACAGGAACTGTGCGGTATTGCCATAGTATGATTTACAGCGGTGCTTTTGCGCTTTTATCAAGCCTTTGCACCGCTGTTTTTGTCAGGGCATTTTGCAGCGCTGCATTGGCCCGGACGACGGAGGCGTTTATGCTGGTTGGCATTTTATCCATTCTTGCTGCGGCAGGCCTGACGCTGGTTGACCAACTGATCAAACTTTGGGCCACCGTGGAACTGCTGCCGGTTGGCAGCAAACCCTTTATCCCGCATGTGCTGGAATTTTATTACCTGCTCAATGATGGTATGTCGTTTTCCATGCTCAGCGGCGAGCGCACGCTGCTGGTGATCGTTACCGGTGTGATGCTGGCTGTGCTGGCCGGTATGCTGCTTTTGCGCAAAATGCCGCGTTTGGAGCGTGCTGCTTGGATTTTGGTCGTGGGCGGCGGTGTTGGCAACCTGATCGACCGTATCCGCACCGGCGTGGTGGTGGATTACCTGAACTGCCTGTTCATCAATTTCCCGGTGTTCAATTTTGCGGATGTCTGCATCTGTGTCGGCGTGGGCCTGCTGGTCCTCAGCCTGCTGCTGGATGTGCGCCGCGAACAAAAAGCAAAACAGCAAAAGGGGAGTGCGCCCACAGATGGAACAGCGTGAACTGACCCTTGCGCCGGAAAGCGTTGGCCTGCGGCTGGACCGCTGGCTGGCGGAACAGTGCCCGGATCTTTCCCGCAGCCAGCTGCAAAACCTGATCGAAGCGGGCAGTGTGACCTGCAACGGCAGCCCCTTGAACAAAAAGGATAAGCTGAAAGCCGGGCAGACGATTCTGCTCACCCTGCCGGACCCGCAGCCCATCGAAGCCCAGCCCCAGAACATTCCGCTGGACATTGTGTATGAGGATGACAGCCTGCTGGTGGTCAACAAGCCCAAAGGCATGGTGGTGCACCCTGCGCCCGGCAACCCAGACGGCACCATGGTCAATGCACTGCTGTGGCACTGTGCGGGGCGGCTGTCCGGCATCGGCGGGGCCATCCGACCCGGCATTGTGCATCGCATTGATAAGGATACCAGCGGCCTTTTGGTCGTTGCCAAAACGGACGCCGCCCACCAGGCACTGACCGAACAGATGAGCGTGCATTCTATCCATCGGGTGTACCACGCTGTGGTGTATGGCAACCTGAAAGAGGATACCGGCTTTGTGGAGGCCCCCATCGGCCGCGACCCTAAGGATCGCAAAAAGATGGCCGTGACCCAGCAGAACTCCAAATATGCCTACACCGGCTGGCAGGTGCTGGAACGGTTCGGCAACTTTACTTACATTGCATGCAAGCTTAAAACAGGCCGCACCCATCAAATTCGGGTGCATATGGCGTCCATTGGCCACCCGCTGGCTGGGGATGCCGTGTATGGGCCAAAAAATTGTATCCGCAGCCTGAACGGTCAGTGCCTGCACGCCAAGGAGCTTGGCTTTGTGCACCCCGCCACCGGGGAATGGATGCAGTTTGACAGCTCACTGCCTGACTGGTTTCAGGACTACTTAAGCCGTCTGAGAAAGGAAAGCCGCCATGGAGCGTTTGAGTGATTATCTGGTTTTTTGTGATATGGATAACACCCTGCTGACTGCAAAGGAGGGCATTCCCGCCTGCAACCGCAGCGTCATCCGGTTGTTTACCGCCATGGGTGGGCGCTTTACCGTCGCATCCGGCCGTCCGCCGGAGTCGATCCGCGCGGCGCTGGGCGATATCGAGCTTTCGCTGCCAGCAATCTCCTGCAATGGTTCGCTGCTGTATGATTTCCAGACCAACCGTGTGCTGCGTCGCTCCTGCCTGAATCAGGAACAGGCCGCTGCCGCCATTGCCGATATGCTGCAAAAATTCCCGAAGATTGGTGTAGAGGTCATGGCCGGTGCGGGGGAGATGTATGTTGTTCACGCCAGCAGCTATACCCACGCCCACCAGGTGGATGAACACATGGAAAGCGTGGCCTGCCCGCTGGAAAATGTGCCGGATGGCTGGCTGAAGGTGGTGTTTGCCGGGGATCCGGAAACTATCCGCAAAGCGGGACAGTACGCCAAAACGCGGTACTTTGGCCGGGATAATTACTTTTTGCCTACCAACCAGATCTATTTGGAAATTATGCCTTCCGGCATCAGCAAAGCAGCCGGAATGGAAGAGCTTTGCCATATCCTGAACGAGAACATCAAAAAAACCATCGTGATCGGTGACTATTATAATGATCTTGAAATCATGAAAAAAGCGGGCTATTCCGTGGCTGTGGCCAATGCGCCGTCCGAAGTAAAAGCAGCGGCCAACGAAGTGACCAACTGCGACTGCACCGGCGGCGCGGTGGGCGAGTTCCTTTACAAGCTGATCAGCAAGGTGGAGGGCGTATGAAACACAGGGAAAGTGAGCAGACACAGCTGAGAGTCAGCCGTTTACTGAACCGTGACAGTGTGATGCTGCATGCCGAGATGCCCAGTGTGCAGACGGCGCTGGAAACCTTGGTGGAACTTCAGGAGAGCAACGGCGTGATCACCAACGGTACTGCCTACTATAAAGCCGTGTGTGAGCGTGAACGCGCGGGCGGCACCACCGCCATTGGGGAAGGGCTTGCCATCCCGCATGCCTGCAATGCGGGCGTTGCCTCGCTTGGGCTGGCCGCGCTGACCCTTACCCGCGGGCTGGACTGGGGCGCAGCGGACGGCAAGCTGGTGGATATGATCTTTATGGTTGCGGTTCCGCCGGACCGCCAGAGCGACCACCTGTTGATTTTGGCTCGCCTTGTCAACCTGCTCAGCGACCACCGCCTGACGGAAAAACTGCGTATGGCGGACACGCGAGAGGCGTTTATCCGCATCCTGAACCAGACCGAAGCGGCAATCTTTGCATAAATGAGGCCAAAACGGCAAGGAACACAAAAGCAATCCAGCACCCGATTGCTGAAACAGAGAAAAATATCATTTTATAAGTCTTATTGATACTGCACACCCTGTGCGAATGCCCCAAAGGCAGAACGCAGGGTGTACTTTTTTGTTAAAATTGTGCAAAATGTGGAAATTTAGCGCTCTAAAGCGCCGTGATTTGGCGGATTGTATCTTGCAGGGGAATACGATTGATGCTATACTTTAAATCACTAAATCGCTTTTCGGAGAGGACACCCACCCAAGGCTATGCAGCATAGTGGATGCCGGTGAGCGATGCATAGATTTGGGAGGAAGATACCATGAAAAAAGCACTTTCTATTTTGACAGCCGGCTGCCTGGCTGTTTCCCTTGCTGCCTGTGGCAGCACTGCAGCAAGCTCTGCTGCATCGGCCGCGGACAGCACCGCTTCTTCTGCCGCAGAATCCACCGCCGCTTCCGATACCGCCGCTGCTGACGGCCAGACCTACAAGGTCGGCATCTGCCAGCTGGTGCAGCACGTTGCTTTGGACGCTGCAACCCAGGGGTTTAAGGATGCCCTGACCGAGCAGCTCGGCGATGCCGTTACCTTTGAGGAAAAGAATGCCCAGGGCGATTCCAACACCTGCAGCACCATCATCAATGGCTTTGTTTCTGATAATGTTGACCTGATCCTGGCCAACGCAACCCCCGCCCTGCAGGCTGCACAGGCCGGCACCAACACCATCCCGGTTCTGGGCACCTCTGTTACCGAGTACGGCGTGGCACTGGGTATTGATGACTTCGATGGCCTTGTCGGCACCAATATTTCCGGCACCAGCGACCTGGCTCCTCTGGATGAGCAGGCAGGAATCATCAAGGAACTGTTCCCCGATGCAAAGACCGTTGGTCTGCTGTATTGCAGCGCCGAAGCAAACAGCCAGTATCAGGTTGATACCGTAAAGGTCAGCTTGGAAGAACTGGGCTACACCTGCGAGTATTACGCATTCTCTGACTCCAACGATCTGGCCACCGTCTGCCAGAGCGCTGCCGATGCCAGCGATGTGATCTATGTTCCCACCGATAACACCGTTGCCAACAACACTGAGATCGTCAATAACATCTGCCAGCCCGCCGGTGTGCCTGTCGTTGCAGGCGAGGAAGGCATCATGAGCGGCTGTGGCGTTGCTACCCTGTCCATCAGCTACTATGACCTGGGCGTTGCTACCGGTAAGATGGCTGCCAAGATCCTGACCGGCGAAAGCAAGGTTGAGGAGATGCCCATTGAGTACGCTCCGGAGTTCACTAAGGAATACAACCCGACCATTGCCGAAGCTCTGGGCATCACCATCCCAGATGATTATGTGGCATACGAGGGCTAAACAGCCAGAACGGCCTGCTTTGATTTGATGCAGGTAACTTTAATACAAAAATCGCGGAAAAGGCTTTTCTTTCCCGCGATTTTTTGATATAATTAAAAAGACCATATCTTTTTTGAGGAGTTGACGATCTCTTGAACATTGCAACATTGTTCAATGCCATGCCGGGCGCATTGGCGCAGGGCCTGATTTGGGCCATTATGGCGATTGGCGTTTACCTTACCTTCCGCATCCTGGATGTTGCCGACCTGACGGTAGACGGCACCTTGGGCCTTGGCGGTGCGGTCTGCATCATGTGTATGACTTCCGGCATGAACGTCTGGCTGTCCCTGCTGCTGGCGTTTGGTGCTGGTCTGCTGGCTGGCCTGGTGACCGGCCTGTTCCACACGCTTATGGGCATTCCGGCCATCCTTGCCGGTATCTTGACCCAGTTGTCCCTATATTCGGTCAACCTGAAAATCATGGGAAAAGCCAATCAGGCTATCAACGTGGACAAATATGACCTGCTGGTATCCCTGCGTTATATCAAAGGCGTTCCGTTTTACCGCAATACCATCCTGATCGTGGCCGTTCTTATGGTGGTTGTTATCGCTATTTTGTACTGGTTCTTCGGCACCGAGCTTGGCTGTTCCATCCGCGCTACCGGCTGCAACGCCAACATGGCGCGGGCGCAGGGCATCAACACTAATTTCAACATTGTGCTGGGCCTGATGCTCTCCAATGGTCTGGTGGCATTCTCCGGTGCGCTGCTCAGCCAGTACCAGGGCTTTGCTGATGTCCAGATGGGCCGCGGTGCTATCGTGATCGGCCTGGCTGCCGTTGTTATCGGTGAAGCCGTGTTCAGCAAGATTTTTCGCAACTTTGCGCTCAAGCTGCTCAGCGTTGGCATCGGCAGCGTCATCTACTACATTGTTATGCAGATCTGCATCTGGTTCAAGATCGATACCGATCTGCTCAAAATGCTCAGCGCCATCGTGGTCGCCATCTTCCTTGCGGTTCCATACTGGAAAGCAAAATACTTCACCCGCGTTGCGGTAAAGAAAGGCGGCAGCAGCAATGCTTGAGATCAAAAACGTTTACAAGACTTTTAACCCCGGTACGGTCAACCAGAAGGTTGCCCTGAATGATTTGAACCTGACACTGGAGAACGGCGATTTCGTCACCGTAATCGGCGGCAACGGTGCGGGCAAGTCCACCATGCTGAATGCTGTTGCCGGTGTGTGGCCGGTGGATATGGGCAAGATCATTATTGATGGTAAGGATATCACCCGCCTGCCGGAGCACAAGCGCGCCGCTTACATTGGCCGTGTGTTCCAGGACCCCATGATGGGCACCGCCGCCACGATGCAGATTGATGAAAACCTGGCCCTGGCCGCCCGCCGCGGTGCGGGCCGCACCCTGCGCGTTGGTATTACCAAAAAGGAAAATGCCGAGTACCACGAGCTGCTTAAAACCCTGGGCCTGGGCCTGGAGGACCGCATGACCAGCAAGGTCGGTCTGCTTTCCGGCGGCCAGCGCCAGGCAGTCACCCTGCTGATGGCGACCCTGAAAAAGCCCAAGCTGCTGCTGCTGGACGAGCACACCGCAGCCCTGGACCCCAAGACCGCCGCCAAGGTGCTGGAAATTTCCAACAAGATCGTGCAGGAAAACCACCTGACCACCCTGATGATCACCCATAATATGCGTGATGCCATCCGCTATGGCAACCGCCTGATCATGATGAACGAAGGCCATGTGATTTATGATGTGCGCGGCGAAGAAAAGACAAAGTTGGAAGTATCGGATCTGCTGCAGCGCTTTGAGCAGGCTGGCGGCGAAGCCAATGACCGCATGATCCTTTCCTGATAAGATTGCGTACAGGATCGGATTTGGATACGTTTTATACCATTTAACTGCCGCTGTGGGCCGGATTTTACCGGTTTGCAACGGCTTTTTTGTCTTTTGGAGCAGGAAAGAAGGGGCAAATTATCAAATTTCCGTGAAGTCATTTTCAAACCTTGACAGTTATGATATAATACAACTGTATATTATGACGGAATTGACAGACGGCAGAGTATCGGATCGTCTGTTTTCGGTTCCGTATACACCAAAAGAGAACATAAAGAACCCAGGAAAATTCATTGTTTTCTCTGCATGGTATGCGGCCAAGGCTCTTGAAATGGATGTAAATTGAATGTGCTTTACACCGGGAGAGTAGCCATAAACAACGCGGCCGCAAGCGCCATGGGAAGTTATCAGGACTGTATAAAGGGAGCACCGCCTTTCCGCAGGAGGTATTTTGGATGCAGCGTTACGACGCCGTTTTATTTGATGTTGATGGAACATTGATCCATTCCCGGCCGGGCATTTTTAACTGCTTTGCCTATGCGTTCCGCAAAATGGGCCTTGACCCGGATGCGATAGATTGTTCCCGCTACCTTGGCCCTCCGCTGCGCTGGAGCTTTGCCCAGCACTTTGCAACGGATGCCGAGGTGGAGCAGGCCGTGGAGTATTACCGCGTGCATTACGAGGAAGTTGGCAGCCACCAGTGCAGCCTGTTCCCCGGGGTGCGTCAGATGATGGATACCCTGAAAGATGCCGGGCTGTACATGGCAACGGCAACCTGTAAACCGGTCGAAGTTGTAACACCCATCCTGAAAGAGCAGGGGCTGTTTGACTATTTTGACCGCATTGGCGGGGCCAGCATGGACGAAAGTGTGGACAACAAGACGGATGTGATCCGCCTTGTGCTGCAGGACCCACGCCTGGCGGGCAAACGCATCCTGATGGTGGGGGACCGCCAGGATGATATGCAGGGCGCAGTCAACAACCAGCTGCCCGCTGCTGCCGTGCTGTACGGCTATGGTAGCAGGGAAGAAATGGAACCCTGGAATCCGGTGCTGCTGGCGCAAAATTGTGAAGAACTGACCCAGTATATTCTGGGCTGAACCCCGCGCGGTGCAAAGCGCTGCCGGGCACAGCCCGCCGCCGGAACCAACCCGGCCCGCGGGCGCATCCTACATAAGGAACAAAGGGAGAAACGAACATTATGAGCCGCAAAACATCCGGCAGCCGGGCATCCTTCAGCCCAACCCAGCGCAAGGCATGTGCTGTTCTGGCAGTATGTGTGCTGGCTGTCATCCTTACATTTATTGCATCCTGGGTTTTGCCGGGCAAGCTGTCGCTGGGCGGCAGCGGCCGCTATGACCCGCAGGCCTATCCGCTGGATACTTCGCTGGGGTCCGTGCTGGCCAAAACCTCTGATGCAGGCACCGATTATGTCTCCTCCACGCTGTTTGTGGGGGATCAGTTTGCCAAGTCCCTGTATGACGATAAAGTCATCACGCTGGATCAGTTTGCAGGCAAGGACGGCCTGACCGTCAGCTCATTGCTGAACGATGCCTGCGTTTACTTTGCGGGGGATTCCAGCGCCTATACCGTCCCGCAGGCGGTATCCAAAATGAAACCCCGCCGCGTGGTCATGCTGCTGGGCAGCAACGATCTGGACGGCAGCCTTTCCTATGATAATTTTGCCCGTAACTATAAGCAGGCTGTCATCGCAATTACCGGTGCGTACCAGTACTGCGATGTCATTGTCTGTGCCATTCCGCCTGTGGCAAAAAATGCATCTGATGCCGCCAAAACGCAGCTGATGATCGACCAGTTCAACCAGGAATTGGCTAAGATGTGCAATGATGAAGGCTATAAATACCTGAACTTGGCCGAAGCACTGAAAGACAGCAACAGCGGCTATGCCGAAGCAGCCTATTTGAACAACAAACAGAATGGCTTCAGCACATCCGGCGCGAATGTGGTGCTGAACTACCTGCGCAATCATGCTTACGATACTGCGGATACCCGCCCCAACACGGATGATATTCCGCAGCGTACTGAGCAGGCTGGCGGCAGCGCAGCCGCCACGGAGCCCACGCCTTCGGCGACCCCTACAATGTTCAAATTGCAATACTTGGTGGAAGAAGGCAAGGGCACCCTGCAGGGCAATGACCAGAGCGGCGTAACTTCCATCGAAATGGACGCAGCCGAAAAGCAGACCGTGACCATTACCGCTGTGGCGGCGGACGGCTATACGTTCTATAAGTGGAGCGATGGCCTGACCACCGCTACCCGTGTGGACAGCGCGACCAAGGATATTTCCGTGACGGCAATGTTCAACGATGCCCGTGTGCAGATCAACCTGGATCAGGGCGAAAGCACCATCAAGCAGGGCGAATCCCTGACCATCAACGCCAGTGTCACCTTGGGCGGTAAGAGCTATGATAACAGCGGTGTACAGTGGTCGGTCAATGATGACCTGATGCAAAATGGCGCCAGTTATACCTTTACGCCGAATGCTACCGGAGATTACCGCATCAAGGCCGGGCTGGAAGTCAACGGTACCTATACTTCGCAGGAACTGATGGTGCATGTGCAGGCACCGGCTACCACCGTCAGCATCACCGGTGTCAGCTCCATGCCGGCAGGCAGTACCACAACGCTGCAGGCCAACGTAAGCAATCCTTCGGGGGATACCACCTGGACCTGCGCCCAGAAGCCGCAGTGGAGTGCAACCGGCGATAACGTGCAGTTCAGCGCGGATACCGTTGGCAGCTATACCGTGCGTGCTGCCAACAATGGTCAGTATGCAGAGCTTGTCATCAACGTAACGGAACCCCTTTCGGACCCCACGGTAACCCCGGAACCAAGTGATTCGGGCGATCAGTTCCCGTTCTTCCCCTTTGGCGGCGGAAACTGATTGCAGTCACACAGCGCCTGCCCCCGGCATAGCATAAGCCGGGAGGTGATCACATGTTTGTCTTTGACTGCGAGGCTGGCTATCAGCCGGATAACGGCCAGAACGATGTGACCGACGGCAGTGTGGAAAACTATGATTTTGACTGGGGCCAGCCCCTTGACGCAGAACCCCTTGACGATGCGCTGACGGATGATGAACGGACGGAAGCACAGCACACGGAGTAATTGTTTTGGCGGCAGGGCAGCACCCCGGCAGATATCCGGCAAGAATAGACCGGGAAAAAGGAATAAATCTATGGCAAATTATACTTGTCTTTTACTGGATGCGGATAACACCCTGCTGGATTTTAACGCAGCAGAGCGTGCTGCGGTCGGCATTACGTTAGAGCATTACGGCATGCCCAACGGCCCCGAAGCATTGGAAACCTACCACCAGATCAACCGCCAGCTGTGGGACAGCCTTGCCAAAGGTGAGCTGAACCGCAGCAAGCTGTTTGCGGTGCGGTTTGGCCGCGTGATGCAGGCTCTTGGCACACCGGAAGCCGGCAACGCCCGCGAGATGAACGACTTTTATGAGAACGAGCTGGCCAACCATGCGGATCTGATGCCCGGCGCGCTGACCGCTCTGGAAGAACTGGGCGAAGTTGCTACCCTGGCAATCGTTTCCAACGGTGCTACCCAGGTACAGGAATCCCGCATTGCGGCATCCGGCATTGGCCGCTTTATGGATGGTGTGTATATCTCGGAAAAAGTGGGTGCGGCAAAGCCTTCGCCCAAGCTGCTGGACTATGCCATCCGGGACCTGGGGCTGACCAACCGCAGCCGTGTGCTGATGGTGGGGGACGACCTGCTGGCCGATATCAAGGGCGGTATCAACGCGGGGATCGATACCTGCTGGGTCAACTTTGCCAACGAGGAAAATAAAACCGACATCCAGCCCAAATATACGGTGCACAGCTATGAAGAACTGTACCGCGTTGTAATGGAGCCGGAAGAACTGGAAAATGTCGGCGTGCGCAACCGTCGGCATATGAACGAGGGCTGAAACAGACCAATGGAATGTGCCGCTGCCGGGGTAAAGAACTGAGCAGCGGCACATTTTCGGGTTTGATGCGCCCTTTGGTGGAAGAGTAAAACAAACTGGCTGCTGCTTTAATGTGAATCTGAAAACAAAGAGCATGACGGATATTTCGCAAATACAAGCGGGATTTAAGGCTTTTTAATGCAAAATCCTGCTGTGTTTGTAGAAATAGGGCAATACCGCATAATTCTAAGTGCCGATACGGCGAGCGAGGTGCGGCAGATGCTAAGCCAAAAGCGCAGATAATACTGGATGTCTTATCGAGCATTTTGGCAACGCAGATGCCGTGCCGCAGCCGCCGGAGCGGTGCTTAAGCCGTAAGGCGGGAATTGTGCGGTGTTGCCATAGACTATATTTTCGAATTTTCTGATACACCCTGGTGGCCAGGGATACGATAAGGTGTGAAATTATGCTGATCGAACTGCAGGACCTTGGCAAAAGCTTTGGCGAGCACGAGGTCTTAAAACATGTAACAGCCAGTGTGGAACGCGGCGACCGCATTGGTATTATTGGTGCAAACGGCACCGGCAAAACCACGCTCCTGCGTGTGCTGTGCGGCGAAAGCCTGCCCGATGCCGGTGACGCTGCCTTTGCGGCGGGGGCAACCTGCGGCTACCTGGAACAGACAGGTCATCTTGACCCGGAGAAAGACGTTTACGAAACCATGCGCCTTGCGTTCCAGCCTGCGCTTGACGCCATGGCGGAGCTGGAGACCCTGCAAAAGCAGCTGGCAGCTGACCTCCACAACACGGCTATTACGGATAAGATCACAGCCTGCAACGCAGTGATCGATGCCATGGATGCCTATAATATGGATACCCAGATCAAAAAGGTGCTCAACGGCATGGGCTTCCCGGCAGATACCTGGAAGAAAAAGGCCGGGGTGCTTTCCGGCGGCGAGCAGACCCGCCTGCGCTTGGCCCGCTTGCTGTTGGAACGCCCGGACATTCTGATTCTGGACGAACCCACCAACCATTTGGATCTGGAAACGATGGACTGGCTGGAAACCTATCTGAAAGCCTACCGCGGCGCAGTGCTGGTGGTCAGCCATGACCGCTACTTCCTGGATTCTGTCTGTACCCGTATCTGGGAGCTGCGCGGCAAAACCATCACCACCTACCGCGGCAACTACTCCGCCTACCTGCCCCAGCGCGAAGCAGCGGACGAGCGCCTGCAAAAACAGCATGATGCCGATGTGGAAAAGGCGGCCAAGCTGCAGGATTATATTGACCGCAACCTGGTGCGCGCTTCCACCACCAAAATGGCCCAGAGCCGCCGCAAACAGCTGGAAAAGCTGGAAATCACCGAAGCACCCCAGGCGGAAGCCCACCAGCTGAATTTCCGCTTTGAGTATGATATTGAGCCGTATGATGAGTTGGTCATCATGAAAGGCTTAACTATCCGCATTGGGGAACGCACCCTGTTGGAAGCACTGGATTATGTCGTCCACCGTGGGGACAAGCTGATTATTGCGGGCCCCAACGGCACCGGTAAATCCACCCTGCTGCAGGTATTGGACGGTAAGCGCCGCCCCTCCGGCGGTATGGTCCGGCTGGGCACCGGTGCCAAGCCCGGTATCTTTGTGCAGCAGCAGGCCCGCCGCGCAGGCCGCGTGATCGATGCCATCTGGAACCAGTACCCCCGCTTTACCGAGCTGGAAGTGCGCAGCCACCTGGCCAGGTTCGGCTACCGCGGCGAGGAAGTGTTCAAGGACTGCGCCACCCTTTCCGGCGGTGAGATGGCCCGCCTGCGCTTTGCGGAGCTGGCCCTGGAACGCCCGAACCTGATGTTTTTGGACGAACCGACCAACCACCTGGATATTTTCATGCGCGAAACGCTGACCGATGCGCTGTCTGCCTACACGGGCACCCTGCTGCTGGTCACCCATGACCGCTACCTGATGCAGACCCTCGGCTGCCCGATCCTGTACCTGGAAGATGGCAAGGCGACTTTCTACCAGAACTTCCAGAAGCTGCATGACCGCGATACTTCCAAACAGCCGGAACCCGCCAAGCAGGAGGATAAGCCCCAGAAGGCAGGCTATGGCAAGGAGCAGCGCCGCCGCCGTGCCGAGGTGCGCACCCGCCTGAAAGCGCTGGAAACCGAGATCGAAGAGCTTGGCGCCCATATTGTTGAGCTGGAAAACGAGATCAACGACCCGGAGGTTCTGCGCGACCACCTGCTTTTGCGGGATAAGTGTGATGAACTGGATGATTCCCGCTTCCACCAGCAGGAACTGTATGACGAGTGGGAAAAGCTGGCAGAGGAACAGGACCGCATGGATGCAGAAAGTGATTCCTGAAAAACGCGTTGAGCGCTGCATCTGGCACACCGGCCCGGAGGCCCTTTTTGCGGCAGATTCGGCTGCAAAAAATGAGAAACATTAAAAACAGTAATGAAACTGTAACTTGCTTTCCTGATAAAAAGCGGTATACTATTTTTGATATTGGGCTTGTGCGGCTGGGCAGGTGCGTTGCATCATCCACCGCCAGCTATTTTGCATGTGTGCCGGTGCTTTGCCGGCTGGAGTAAAGCACGCTGCGCTTTTTTGCTAACCATGCGCAGCAGTAAGAAACAGGCAGGGAATACACTTTGCAGACAACGATCATCATAGCAACACATAAACCGTACTGGATACCGGAAGACCCCATGTACCTGCCGGTACAGATGGGTCATGCCATCCACCCCGGCATTGGCTACATCGGGGACGATACCGGTGAAAATATTTCAGAGCGCAACGGCAATTTCTGCGAGCTGACGGGCCTGTACTGGGCGGCCAAAAACCTGGATTCCGATTATATCGGCATCGTGCATTACCGCCGTTACTTTGCCAGCCGCCTGCACCGTTTTGAGCGCAAAAAGCGTCGGGTCATCGGCCACGAGGAACTCAACGCTATTTTGGCCACCACCAATGTTGTGCTGCCTAAAGAGCGCCACTATTTTATTGAAACCAATTATACCCAGTATATCCACGCCCACCATGAACAGGACCTGCGGGTGACCCGCGCCATCATCGAGCGCAAATGCCCGGAGTATCTGCCGGCGTATGACACCTACATGTCCAAAACGCACGGCCATCACTTCAATATGTTCGTGATGAAAAAGGAACTGCTGCAGCACTACTGCACCTGGCTGTTCGATATTTTGTTTGAGCTGGAAAAAGAGCTGGATATCAGCAGCTATTCCACCAATGATAAGCGGGTGTTCGGCTTTGTGAGCGAGCGCCTGCTGGATGCTTGGCTGATCACCAACAACATCGCCTATGAAGAGCTTGACGTTGTATATATGGAAAGCCAGCATTGGCTGCGCAAGGGGATGGCCTTTTTGAACCGCAAGTTCTTCCCCCACAAGGAGGCTCACAAATGAAACGCACGGCAGCGGTTATTGTAACGTATAACCGCAAGGCAATGCTGCAGCGCTGCCTGCGGGCTTTGTGTACCCAAACGGCCGGTGTGCCGGAACTGTGGGTGATCGATAATGCCAGCACGGACGGCACGGCCGAACTGGTGGCGCAGCTGAACCTGCCAACCATGCACTATTATAATACCGGCAAAAACCTGGGTGGTGCGGGCGGCTTTGCCTGCGGCATCCAGCAGGCAGCGTGTTCCGGGGCAGAGTATCTGTGGATTATGGATGATGACTGCCTGCCGGAACCGGATGCCCTGCAGCAGCTGCTGCTGGTGGATGCCGAACTGGACGGGCAGTACGGCTGGCTTTCCTCCCGCGCACTGGCGCCGGACGGTAAAGATCAGCCCATGAACCTGCAGCGCAGCACGCCGTACAAAGATTTGGCAAGCTTTGCCGGGCCGCGGCAACCCGCGGTTATGGCCAGCTTTGTTTCGCTGTTTTTGCGCAGCAGCACAGTGCAGCGCTTTGGCCTGCCCATTGCAGAATTTTTTATCTGGTCGGACGATTGGGAGTATACCCGCCGTATCTCCCGCAGCATGCCGTGCTATGTAATTCCCGCCAGCCGGGTGGTGCATGCAATGCAGAACGCCACGGTTGTCAACATTGCCACCGATACCCCGGACCGCTGGCCCCGCTACCGCTACTTTTACCGCAATGATGTGGTGCTTTACCGGCGGGAGGGGCTGCGTGGCTGGCTGTGGCTGATTGCCAAAGATGCCTGGCACAGCGTTCAGGTGCTGCGCCACGGCCCCTTACCCAAATCCAGAATGTCATAGCAGATAAGGCGGCTGTG
>ERZ791740.744-NODE-744-length-23428-cov-3.078082_pt1 | contig 23428 bp, 15 predicted proteins | sample MGYA00510041_ERZ791740 | MGnify/ENA primary metagenome ERZ791740 (study PRJEB30046, sample SAMN00791959) | human gut metagenome | study: EMG produced TPA metagenomics assembly of the A metagenome-wide association study of gut microbiota in type 2...
CCTGAAAGGGCGGAACTGTATACAATTATGCCCTTTCAGGGCGCAAATTCAGATTGTCGTTTTTACGTAGGGCGTTGCCCTACGCTATATAATTAAGCCCTTTCAGGGCACTCCGCAAAATTATCATTTTTCCTTTTCAATCATTATAACAATATCCTTTTTTCTACTTTCCGGTAAAACTTTCAAGTCCGTCACTTGTCCGTTTTTGAGAGTGGCTTCTACTGTTGTTTCGCCCGGAGCATGAAGTTTGAAATGTACGTTCCATTCTTTCGGCCATGCCGGGAAAAGGAGTATTTGTTCTCCATTGGTTTGCAATAGCATTTCCTGAAGTCCTATCATGCCGCTACCTCCCCAGTTGTGATCGGGTGTCCAATCATATCCCGGTCCCCAAAATGCGGGGAAACGATGCGGTCCATTCGATAATTTGGCTAAAGATAGTTTCTTTGCTTCTTCGGTCAGGCCTAAACAGGCAGCCCATATATTATCTTGTTTCCATCCGGTATGCGAACGGAACTTGATGGCATCCGGGTCATAAAAGTAGGTATTACGGGCTATATCCAGATCCTCCTTTCCTACTCCATAAATACGCCATGGAAACACTGGATAAAGTTGTGGCGTTTCAACATTATTAATTCGTTCCCAACTTACGGCGGGCGAAATTGTTTGCTTCAAGACCGGAGCAATAGTCGGATTCAACGTATCTTTTATTTCTATGTATCGCAATGGAATCGGAGGTATTGCTTTTAGCATCTCCTCTTTCTCTCCGTATGTTTCTAATACCACTTTCAGGGCGGCGATGGTGCTGCTTGCGTTATTGGTCATTTTATATGTTTCACAAGCAGAACCCGGGAAAAGAATCAGATGTTCGTTGCCATCCAACGCTTTCCGTCCCCGGCGGGAAGCTAGTTGTCGGTAATGTTCGTCGAAGAATGTCAGCGAACTTTCGATCAGAGGTAAATAAGGGGTAATATCAGCATTTGCATAGTTCTTTGTTTCCAATATCATTTGGCAGAATTCAAGAACCGTATCCCATTCATATTCCAGCCAGGCATTATATTCCAATCCTTTGTCGAACCAGTCCGGTCGTTTGAAACCATATTCTGCGGGGTTCGGCAAACCGAAATTTTCGATCTGCTCGCTAAAGCAAGCTCCATCATGTTGCCAATATATACGGCTTCGCAGTTCTGCATTTTTCAACATGCGGTTATAAAAATCAAACTGGGAAGGCATCATATCAAAGTCTCCGCTTTTCAGCATCGGCCAGTATACTAAACGTTGATTCTGTGCAGTCATTGTGCCACCTCCCCATTTCCGGTAGTCGGGAGTAAAAGATTGTTTTTCATCGACATGGCAAGGATCAAAGGTAAATAGTCCGCCATTGAATTTAGTCGGTACGCTGCCATAAGCATTACATCCTAGCATATAGCGGAAAAGGGTGTAGTTTCTAGTTATTTCTTTTGCTTCCCCTTCTGCTTCGATAAAACTGCGTTGCCAAAAGGAATTCCACCACGAACGGGTCTGTTTTTTATCCTGTATGATAATCTTCGATGAAACTTTACCTTTGGGGGCTATTCTTTGTAAAGCAGTTTGTAGTCCCTGCTCCCATTCTTCTATTGTTTCTGTCTGGTCTGTATGTAACACAATACAGATATGTTCTTTCCGGGCTGCTTTGGAAGAACGGAATTTCCAAGCACGATAGTCTGTTCCGGCATATACATCATCCGCAGTGCCTGCAAATTCTAAGTTTTCACCCAAAAGAGTTCCTCCAAAAGTCAAGTTTTTCAAAGGATTCATCATTTGAGATTTTACTTCGTTCATTCCTTGTTGAGCTACAACTACATCAAAAACGGTCTGTTCGGGATTGCGATGATAGAACAGAAGTTGGTTCCTCTTTATTGAAGTCCTATCTGTTTCAGCCTTTCCTGTTGAATCAGTAATTTTGTCTAAAGAAATAAAGTCGGCCTCCGTCACAGAGCCTTTCGGGGGAGCCCATTTATAAGAACACTGTTGCCCCTCTCCTTTTCTGACAGGTCGTTCCTGATAGCGCCAATTTTCATAAAAGACTTCAGTCTGCAACGGTTGTGCATTTGTTACCTCTACATGTATAACTGGATGAAAAACATCTACCCAAAATTGTATCTGCGTGTTTCCTGCCGTGATTTCTACATATCCGTCTTTCAGCTTCAACTCCTGACGAAAATTTTTAGCGTCTTTGAAAGGATTGGGCGACAGGCGGAGACGTACACGCCCTTGCTTTAACTGGCAGTTGTTTTCGTCGAATGTACCGCTACGGCTCACATAGAACATAACATCACCGTCTTCTACCCATATATTCATCCCAATATCTCCACCACCACAGGGCATAGATTCAGAAGAATTACGACTGGGAGTATTCCAAATGACATTGGCATGCTGACTCCAAAGAGCCGACACGCCAACAAACAGTATGGTTATAATCAGATAAAATCTCTTCATATATTTTTCATATTTTACCTTGTCTATTTACGATTACCAATCATCCGAACGAAAAGAGCCTAAAGGTAATCCGTCACAATATACATCTCCTTCCACATAGTTTTCAAAACAATATCGAACAGCTACCGGGTGCGGCACTTTATCGCTTTTCACCAGCATCTTACTACGTTCTATCCATGCTTTGGCCGGATAAAAAACTTTATCTTCGCCAGCTACCTGAAAGTTTTTCGATTCGAAACAGTTCTTGCCGCTGATCCACATATTGGCACGTTCGAAGCTGACAACTACGGTATCGTTCTTTATTTCAATGCTTTTATAATAAGGACTTTCGCCATTCACACCTTCCACTCCATACGTTTTAGTTAAAGCCAGAAGTGCCAGGCGTTCGCCTGCAACCTGTTTCTTTGCGGGATGGATACCTTTTTCCATTCCTGCATCCAATAATACAGCCATACCGCTGTTAGCTACACGATGTTCTACTTTTGCCTGTGCCTCCCGGAGATATGCCGAATTTATCACTTCCTTTCCTTTTTCGGTAATAATCCCGTAATCATACGGAGCTATCTGGCAATAATAGAAAGGAAAATCTCCCTGTTTCCATTCGGCACGCCAACCGTTAATCAATCGGGTAAACATATCAGCATACGTATGGGCACGATTCCAGTTATCTTCACCCTGATACCAAATCACTCCTTTCATGGTCATACCGATTAATGGATGCAACATACCATTATAAAGCACGGTCGGAGTACGGTTCTTGGATTTTATGTCGGTTTCTGTTTGAGGAATCTTCGCTTCCGGAAAGGCTTTCAACCAGTCTGCTGTCATCCATGCTTCACAGGCGGAACCACCCCAGGCTGCTACAACTAATCCAACCGGAACATCTAATATTTCATTTACCAGTCTCCCGAAATAATAGGCTGTTGCACTGAAATCACGGACGCTGGCCGGAGTAGCTTCTTTCCAGGAACCGATAACGTCATTCTGCGGAGTGAATGTAGAAGTACGTTTCACCGTAAACAGACGGATTTGCGGATTCTTGCTGTGAAGAATGTCCATATTGGCATTTTCTACCGGTTGGTTTTTGAAGCCTTTCATCGGCATTTCCATATTACTTTGTCCGGAACAAAGCCAGAGCTCTCCTATCAGAATATTATTCAGTGTCTTTTGGGTTCCATCATCAAAGGTCACAGTATAAGGTCCTCCAGCTTCGGGAGTAGCTACTGTCAGTTTCCATGCCCCATTTTTATCTGCTGTTGCTGCATATTGTTTTCCATTCCAACTAGTGGTCACTGTTACTTTTTTATGAGGAGTCGCCGTCCCCCAAAGGTTTGCATTGGTCTGTTGCTGCATCACCATGCCATCAGAAAAAATAGCCGGTAGCTTTACTTCTGCGTGTGTTGACAGGCAGGCAGCAAGCAGAAAACCTGCCAACATTGTACCTGTTTTAATAATTGAACTTTTCATACTTTAGCTATATTATAATGAATTGGGCACGGATTACATGGATTGCGCTGTTACTTTATGTAATACGATTCTCATAAACCGTGTAATCCGCGTAATCCGTGCCTTAAAAATCTATTTTATTCTGTGGTAGAAAAACTCAAAGGTCCGAGTAATCCTGCCAGAAGCAGCGTTTTCTCTGCCCTGCGATATTTTGCATTAGTCCAAATGCCATCAAACGGCGCTTTTCCTTCATCAGCTCCTGCCAGTGCATTCGCCCATGTATTTGTAACCTCTATTTCAAGCTCATTAATTCCTTTTTTCAAGGCACCTGTAATATCTGCACGATAAGGAGCTGTCCAGATTGTGCCGCAATCTACGCCATTCACACGAACGGTTGCCAAATTATAAACTGTTCCCAGATTCAGATAAATCTGTTGACCTTTATTCGGTTTATTTTTCCAGCGGAAAGTGGTCTTATAGGTCGCTGTCCCCGAATAGTAACGTATCTGTTTATCCGATTCCTGACTCCAGTCGAAAAGTTCTTTTCGTGTGAGCGTTTTTTTGTTAGCTGCAAAAGTTATAGTATATTCCTTTGCCTCCAAAGCTATGTTTAAAGAGGCTTTGGCGGTGTCTTTTTTCTCCTTTTGCAGTTGGAGAGAGGATTCTCCATAGCCTTCATCTACTCCCTCCGCAGGATATACGATGAATACGGACTCATTAGGAGCCAATGTGAGAGTAACCTCCGTCCGGTTTCCGTTGATACGATAGGAAGGATGAACATTCATTTCACCCGTCACCGGGTTCCAACATTCCGGTTTCTTACCGTTGATACGCATACTTGCAGTAAACGTGCGTGTTTCGTTCTTTTGGTTGGCTACGAAATAGAGTTCGCCAAGTTCGCCACAACGATGCGTCCAGGCAATATCTTCCGGCACAATCATGTCACGTTCCAGACCATACACGGAAAAATCTTCTTCTGTATATGGTAAAGAAGGAACCAAAATGCCAGCTTCTTTTAATTCATTGATTTTCTTCTGCACTTCCGATGACAATACAGGCTCGGGATTCATTGGACGCGAAAGAGGCAGTACCAACACTTTATAACTTGCTCCACCCGGCAACGTTATTCGTCCGTTTTCGGCTTTCGCCAAACGAAGGATTGCATCTTTATTAAAACTATCGTATGCATATCCACGAAGCGGATTCACCCATTTCTCCGGATCAGCCATGTTAGCTGAATGGGTAACACCTACCGGGCGTACACGTAAAGGCTGTCCCTCATTGGCCAGACGGATGCGTTCACTTTCCACTCGTTCTGCACCGAAGATTCCCGGCAGAGAGGGAACCAATCGTTCCGGTAATATCGAACGTCTCGGCACTTCTTCACCTGTAAAGACTGCGATGTCTGTTACCGGATGCCCATATTGCAATAACGACTGACAACGGGTAGCATATTCGGAAAAGGCTTTTGCGCCTTTATCCCACCAAGTCTGATCCCGTTGGAAGAATAGTCCGATGCCATCCAATGTCATGCCGGGCTTGCGGTCCAGCCAGGGATTGTGTACATATACATGGTAGAAAAGGCGGTTGATTCCTAATGCGTAATTACGATCCAACAAGGCTTTCAACATTCCGGGGTATTCATCCCACGTGCCACGCACTTCGGTGAATCCTTCAGCCTGAATAATATTCTTTCCGTAGATATGCGCTCCGCTAATAGCATCGAGCATATCATTCGGTTTGTCATGTGTGGGACTGTTCAACCAAAATTCACCCATCGGAAGATCTACTTTTTGATAATGTAGTAGACCATCGCTTACCATCGTCGGAGCCACACATTCTGCCGAGAACTGGCAATCATATTCTTTCGCACAGTCCGCCAATACCTGATAGAACACATCTACGACGAGTTCTGATATGGTAGTACGTACGTCTCGCAGAATCTTTTCACTTTGTTCGACACTTTCCATCGGAATACCTGCCAATAGAGGTAGATAAGGCATCAAATCGTAGCCACGACGTTTCTGAAATTCAATAGCGAAACGTTTATTCCAGTTTTGGCTGCCACATTCCCAGCTATCGACATGCATATATTTCAGTACACGACGAGCTATTTCGGGATTAGTCTTTGTAAATGCTTGTGCATACCAGTTATCGAATTGCTTCCGTACCGTTTTCGGGTTAAACTTATCACATTCCAATCCTTTTCCACCTCCCGCTGTCGCATTGGTATGCCCGGTAGCTGTATGTCCCATGCGAAGTAATTTCCATTTTCCTTTGGGGAGAGTGGCGGTCAATGTTTTTCCATTCGAATGACCGGTATATTGCTTTGTCAGATTAATGACTTGTGAAAGTGAATAGCAATCCTGTTTCCCGACTTCCTCTTCTTTAGTCGCTTGAGCAACACGCCATACCAGTCCGGCTTTTCCTTCCCATTGGTTTAGACGGGCTTCCCGGTGCAGGCGTAATTCTTTTATTTTCAGATTGGGTTTCCATTTGGCAGCATCCATATCTTCACTTCCCGGTTCGCTTCCTTCAGGAGTCCAGTAGAAACGGAAGAAACGGGCGGTAGTTGGAGGAATACTATGAGTTGAATTCTCATCCGTATTCTGCCATCCCTGACGGGCAGGTACCAACTGTTTGACAAAACGATAATTCACTCCGTCGTCACTAGCCATTACTTTCAAGCGGTGTGCCTGATAATTATTACCATTTAAAACGATTTCGATGTTCCGGCAAGTGAAAGGTTGCCCGTATTCATACTGGATATAGCAGGGATATGAAGAACGGATCACTCCTGCCGCATCCATATTCACTGTTTGAGCAGCTTTTACGTTTCCTGTCGTAGCTAGGTTGACACAGGTGATTTTTGCCTGCATCTCGTCCGCCGCGTCTTCTACCGGCAAAGCGAATAATGCAATATCTTCATAATAATTTTCATAGGCTTCTGGTTGTGGCAAGCGAATAGCCATCAACTTTCCTCCGTTTACAATCGTATCGCTCCAAACCACTTTTTGCATAGATTCTTCGGGAGTAATCCAGGGGCCTCCCGCCAATGCGAAACCATCACAGATGTGCATTCCCAATTTCAGTCCCAAACGATCTGCTTCTTCCATGCTGAAACGCACCATCTCCCACCATTCGGGAGTTAGCTGCTGCGCTTTGCCATCGTATTGGGCGCCTTCATGAATACCTTTAATCGGCATCAGATAAGTACCTCCCAATCCGGCATGTTTCATTGCCTCCAAATCGGCTGTAATGCCTTCTTTAGACACGGCGCCATACATCCAATACCAAAAGGTCCAGGGTTTTGCTTCATCGGAAGGACTTAAGAATTGATCGCGAAGCGAGCGTGTTTGCTGTGCATCGGCAGGGCATACGGCTGTCCATGCTAATAGAGAAAGTGCAAATATCTGTTGTTTCAGTCGGCTTTTCATGCTTATCTATATTTTTACTTATAGATAAGACGAAAAACATTCTGTTTTGTACTCACTATATTTTCCTGATTCAAATTAAATTAAGCTACTTAATTTGTCAGATAGAATTGAAACGATAGTTTATCTATCTCTTCTGTAATAGTTCTTCAAACACTTCAAATACCCTTGAATATGAAGTGTGCGGATTGTTTATATCAATGGAGATATTTCTTTTATTCTTTTTTCGCGTGCCATACTTATCGTTTTTTAGGAATAAAAATACCGCCCAGCGTTGGTTTGGCGCCAAATTTCCCTGCATTATATGCATTGAGAAACGAAACGCCATTGCGGATATTGAAGTCATCAAGTGAAAACAGGTCTGTTGAACCATCATCCTTTTTTTCTGTAAACCAGACTACATCTTTACGCAAATCCTCGGTGTCTAATGATTGGAGATTATGCGTACTGAAAATCAGCTGCGAATAAGTCGAATTAACCAAAAATAAGTTGATGAAATGGGCAAATAAATCCGGATGCAGCGAATTCTCAAGTTCATCAACAGGTATGATAGCATTTCTTTCAAGCAATATATTCAGAATAGTTCCCAAACCATAATAGCGCATTGTTCCTGCTGATTCAAGTATATCAGGCAGGTAATGAACAGAAGATGTTCCATTGGCTACAATCGTATGTTCAAATATCAAATCCGTATCTTTTTTATTTTTCTCATTTTGTTGAACATCAAAACCGGATATATTAAAATCTGCACGGTGTAGCAAATCTAATAAAAAGGATTTGTTCTCCTTCTCTGCTTCCATTTCTCCTGTTGTCCATGTTTTCAAATCCGTTTGGGGCAAGAGTATAGGCAACCACTGCTTCAAGAAATAGTTATAGACACGTTCTAATTCAGGAAACATAAAGTTAGCTGTAGCATAAGCTGAAACAACACTCATATTACTAAGCGTATTTACCTGCAACTTTTCCTGCTCGGCCACATTGAGCTTGACTTTGCTTCCTAATCGGATATGAGTGATTCCATGAATGGTCTCTCGAGAGAAAATTTCGGCTGGTTGCTTACCAGGATAATATTTAAGTGTTTCTTTTAGGACAGCACTATTATCTACTTCAAGATAATAGAGATGCTTCATATTGTTTACAAAAAAAGTCAATTCAAATACTCCACATTCTTTCTTTGTCGTATCATCCAAGAGAAACGGAGTAAACCCGATAGGCTGCATCTTGTTTATCTTAGGCGAAATGGCTATTTTTCGTATGAAGTCAAGTGCCAGCAATACGTTAGTCTTTCCTGAAGCATTAGCCCCATAGAGGATACCGAGTTTTAATACTTTCGTATCGTTGATAGTGGTACAGTAATATTCTTCTGAAATCTTATCTGCAGAGGCTTCAAAACTTAATATCTGCCAATCCTTAGCTGATCTGAAATTTTTAAATTTAAATTCTAAAATCATACTTCAATGTATTAAAAATGCGACTATTTTGCAAATATAGCATTTTAAACTATTTATTTCGCATTTTTATCTATTCCTTTTTAGCTATAAAAAGGTGCACCTCCTTTCCTACTCTTGGAAGAAGGTGCACCACACAAACAAAACAAACAATAGACGACCTTCACAGGCAGTATTTCATATATAACTCAACTAATTATTAATCAATTTTATTTTTAACGTAAATTCTCTCCCTGTATTCAGACGGAGTCATACCGGTATGTTCACGAAAGAATCTTGTCATAACAGAGTTCGACTGGAAATTCGTGCGTGAGGCCACTTCTTTTATTTCAAGGTTAGAATCCCGTAAAAGAGCCTTTATTTCAAGAATGGAATATTCTATAATCCAGTCTTTTGCCGAACGGCCGCTCATATCGGTAATTACCATTGTAAGATGCTTGGCGGACACATACATCTTTTTCGCATAAAACGCAACATCCCGGCTTGCGGTATGAAATTCGATCACCAAACAAAAAAAGTCAAATAAAAGTTTTTCTTTGCGGGTATATTTTACTAATTCGGCCGCCTTCGGATTTCTTTTATAAGCTACATATATATCCCAATAGAAAACACGCAACAGTTGCATGATAGATTCCCGTCTGAATAAGTTACGGGGCAAATTGATACGGTAAATCAGTATATTGCAAAAATGAATAAAGCGTTGACATTCTTCATTACACAACGGAATACTGAAGTTTTTCCGCATATAGAAAAAGAAATCAAGCGTAGGTATACATATCCCGCTTATTGTATCCATAAACAGGCTTTTGGGTACTTTTAGAAACGTCATTGAAAAGTCACTGCTAATCTCCGTGACAGAAGCCAGCTGAAAAGGGAAAATGACTACCAGATCATTGGAAACAATCCGTCGTTTATTACCAAAAACATTGAATAACGCACTTCCTCCCGTGCATATCCCATTTATCCCTTCTTCAAGATATGTAGGATTTTCATCAAGAGGTAAATCGTCTATTTTAGTATAGACGTTAAACTCTTCTGTTTCCAATATATTATCGAATACTTTATCCTGCTTATATGGTTGGTTCTTTTCCATGGACTGCTATTTATCAATTATGTTGTTTGCCGTTATTTTTATCATACGGATGTCAGTCGTGCCATTTCGATTGAGCAAACTGTACCACCAAAGATATGGGAAAGATGTATAAAAAACTTTCTTTATCTTTCATCAAAATCATCAGTGCCAGGAAATATTCACCTTCATTAATATCAGGAACTGTCATATAGACCTTATCGTCCGAATATTTATGGATATCGCCACATTCTATCAACATTCTGTCATTGACGGAAGAGACAAGATATAGATTGGTACTTTCCCATGTCAACATATCCAGATTGTGACCGGTGATAACAATGGGAGCTTCCGGTGTAATGTTCCCATTACGCCTTTCATTTGAAGGATCATATATTTCTTTGATGACAGGAAACGGCGCTCCTTCAATCATTAATATTTCGGCTTTTATCGTTTTCATTTGATTGATCAGTTATTTTGTATCTTTTGTAAATGAATGAGCAAACTTATATTTCTATTCTATGGAATATCCCGGATGCAACGGAGATAATACTCCTTCTTTTCTTTATCGGAGTAACCTGTATTTAGCCCGTATCCTGTCATTTTATCATCAGCATATAATCGCATTGACCATGCATCTTTAGAATCTCCTCCTTTCTCCGTTGCAGACCAGTAATAAGTAAGATCTTTGGGGGAAAGAGCGAATGGTTGAAAACCGGTTATTTCTTGAGTCCCTTCCATTTTTTTATAAAAAAGCAAAATCAATGCACATTCCCCACGCGTAGGTACCCGCCAAGTTCCAGTTTCATCCAGACCATCTTTCCCGCGATATGCGGCACATCCCCTGGTAACTGCAAAACTGGGAGTCGAATAAACGTTGCTGTTGGCACTAGTAAGATATCCGTTTGCCGAAGCCCAATCCATCGTTTGTGCTTTTGCTGCTCCTTCTTTATTTACAATATCAGGCGAAACGAGAAAATAACCTGATACCTTCCAGTCACATCCTCCTTCATTTTTTCTCTCTGTATGCCGTGTCGTTCGGTATACAAAGACATCATTACCGTTTTCATCTTTTTCCTCTTGGGGATTATCATTCGAATCGTATTTATATAACTGAATATAGCTGCGGAAGTTAGTATTTTTGCTCCGGTCTTCTACCTTGTATTTCACCATTCCTTTATAATTGATTGCCGCATATTTATTCCCTCTTAAATCTGTATATATTTCTGTCGATTGAGAATACACTCTTAGTGGAATAAAAAATAAAATACAAAATTTTATGACTGTTAATCTAAATATATTCATTTTTCTTTTCAATTTATACTGTTAAATTCTTATGGTCAATATGGAACATCAGAAGGGAGAGTCACATCTCTGACACATCTATCTGAACTGGAGGTTCTGTCTGAACACCTAAAATTACCGCCGGAAGCACTTATGAAATAATAATAATTATAGGATGGTAATATAAACTCTGTTGTTGAGGTTCCACCTCCAAGTCCCGGTATAGCAGCCACGCAAAGTCCTAACAACTGGTTTGACGCGGGAAGATACCATTTGAACTCTTCCTCATCAATTATCCCATTCCCGTTCTCATCTCTGTTTCTGTCATAACACGCCCTTGCGCTAAAAGTACTGGCAGGGTATTGATATTGATACAATAACACATGTCCGGACGCATCTTTCTGTGGAATCGGGACATAAGCGTCAACCCAATTTTGATTGTAAGTATTTTCCGCCAAATGCCGGGTCGCCGTTTTACCATTATCCATATTGTCTGTTCCATAGAGTAATTCTGCCGTTTTGATTCTCGCATAGCCAGTTCTTATAGTTCCCGGCTTCACATCTGCCAATAACCAGGATGTAGTTCGCAAAGACATTCTAGTGTATACTAACCCCATAGTGTAACTTCCATCCCCGTTTCTCTCTCCTCCTAAACGTCCAAGGTAAATTGCCGCCCGCTGGTCTAAACGAAATATATGTGAAGTTTGCAATGCCTCTCCCGCATCTCCATTTGTCGTGGTAGTTACTTTAATATATAAGGATCGTTTTCCTTTCGTAGCATCTGCACCGGGATCAGGAAAGTTCCCCTCTCCGTCATTAATATATTCATCATTATATAGATAAAACTTCAATTGAGTAGGGAGTATGGTGCTAGCCTTGATATATGTACCTAAAGGTTCTTTAGCATTATTATACGCATCTGTGTAATTGGAAGAAGAAGACAGGCGAAGCCAACTCTGTGTGGGATGTTGGGTACAGCTTTCATCTGTATATACACCCACTTCCACCATCCGTCCTTGAGTCTGGACAACTATCGGTCGGACCTCATAAGCTGCATCCAGATCGTATTTCTCACTAGAAGCGTTGTATGTAGCATCGAATTTACCTCCAATGACTTCCGCGTTATAACTGGCGTGAAACTCCACATACTGGCTGACAGTGTATGCCCTGATTCGTTCATCGTTTTTTGCCGAGTTTATGTCCGCATTAATGGTGGTACGCAAATTATAAAAATGGTTGGGTTCCACATCAAAGTTATTAGTATTATTATTTCCGATATACATTTGGTAAATCGCATATTCGCCCGTTGCCGATGTTGAGGTAGAATATGCCCATGCCTCTATCTGCATACCCAATATGGGGGCACTACCCGATGATACTCCATTGACCACTTTGTAGTAGCGTTGGCTTTCACTTGCTATGCTTGCTACTGTCCCCTGACAATTCTGCGCAACATACCACGTTGCGGAATAGAAACCATTGGGATCGGGTTCATCAAATTCATCTATCTCAAACGTGACATAAGTATCCTTATCGGTATTCTTTTCGGGATTGGTGAGCCGCACTTTGCTGTTGACATTCAGCAATTTCAGACCCTGCAATTTGTAATTTTCCACCTCGAGTTTATAACGGAACGTAATGCGTGCCATCAACTTCTTTATTGCAATACCTCCCACAAAGCCGGCCGGTTTGTTATATTCTACCAAACCATGGTCACCTCCGTCGATATCCATAACAGTGATACCCGACACTTCTCCGGCAAACGGAACCTCATCATCTGCGGTGATAAGTGATTGGGTATGCCCTTCTACATTAGTTAGATATTCAAAACTCCAATTTTTGAGCCCATCAAGAGTTCTCACTCCACCCATATCATAGTCAAGTTTGGGGCCTAAGACCAATAGGTATAAGGTTTGATTCTTCGCTACTACAAGGGGGACATCTATTGTCAACATATCATTTATAGCAGTCGCCGTATCACTCAACTTATGGGGATTACCATTCATGGAACCATCCTCATTAAACTGGAAAAGCCAGAGATTGTGTAATTTTGTCGTGCCATCGGAAACTCTGGTAGTTGCCGCACGTTGTTCTCGCTCCAATACGACTGTGAAGGATGAATCAGAGCTGTTTTCATTTCTCAAGAATGGCTTAACAGTAGTATATTCACTTGTCGATGTTGGTTCTTCGATAGGCGGAAGACTGACATTCAAACTAACCATAACCACTTTTCCTGTAGCATTTCCCGGACCGAACTCATTCAGGCCGTCTTTTGTACACCCTGTAAATGCCAGTGAAAACAAAACAATGCAAACTGCCCGGAAAAACTTCTTATCATTGTTTTTTATTCTCATATCATATCTGCTTATCATCATATTTTTCATCCTTATTCTTATTTGGTACCATTCTGATCAAGAGATAGACTACTAATGGCAAAAGCTGCTCCGGCATTTCTCTCTAAAATGATATTAACCGTAATGCCGATGAGACTCGGATTATTGTTTGCCGGGATTGTTATTGAAATAGGGTAGCTATATGTATTCGATGCAGTCTCTATTTTATCACTGATACTTATTTGTTCGCCACTGTAAACAACTTGTACATACAATTTTCCCGCAGGTATGGAGACATCTACAGGAGTAAGCTTGATATTTAGATTATAAGTGTCTCCCCCTTGAGGTAGAACACCCATAGTGTTTAATTCGGAACTGGCACGTAACTGATACCCGGTTTGCGCTATTGTGAGTAGTGTACTTTTTGTCTGTCCGTCCAATCCGATACCTTCCACTTTTACCTTAAACGAACGGGATGAAGTACTTTCTTTACGTTTGACGTATACAGGGATATTTTCCGTATTGCTACCGTGTGTCGTATGTACTACATCATCCCCGGGGGCAAATGAGAAATCATCGGTATTTGCCGTTCCCATATCCGTCCCTGAAGTGACAAGTGTAGCTGTCCAATAAGGAATATTCGAATGAATACCGAAATAAGCTGTTTTGCCGCTTTCCGTTCCCTGATAGTCAGGGCTGCCGATAATGCCTACCCGCATATAGCTTTCCGGTATTTCGTTGCGGACGCAACGAACCATATATCCGTTTCGTCTGTCCTTATCGGCTCGAAGGTTTGCAGTCACCGTCGGAGTACCTGAAAAATCAAAGATAGAGGCGTTGTTGCTCCAGTAACATCCGGTAGTACCGTCTCCACGTGACGCACCGGATTCATCCCTGTATCGGTTGTGAGGGAATAACAGCCAATGGTACGAAAGGTATCCGTACGAACTTACTTCATTATTTGATGCCGCTATAATGTGATTGTATTCTTCAGGAGTAGCCATGTGCCACTGCCCGTTGTCTATGATTCCCATATCCCTGATTTGGGTTTCGGAAAGACCGGCGAGTTTGCATGGATCTCCCAAGCCCTGTTTGACTTGTTCAGAGGTGTTGTCTGCGGAGATTTCACCGCCAGCCAGGTAAGGGACATTACTCCATCCTGTAATAGTTAAGGGATCGTATGAACTGGGATACCAAAGTACATCGTTCAATGCTTCGGCAGTGGTAGGTGGAACGAAATTTGTGCCATCTTCAGTATCAGGGTCACTGTGCACGGCTATCAGGCTGCCGTATTTGAACAAGACATCCTTATATCCCGTCTCTGAATGATATGCTTTCAGTATACCCGAATAAACACTAAAATCATTCCATATATTCACATTTCTGGATGTATCGGCAACCGCGTCATAATCTGCCGCCTTGTCACTCACAATGACCAGCCCGTCGATAGGTTTCCAGTTGATGGTAATATCATGTTCTTCCATTGCCACTATTTCCGCATATAACCCCATTGCACCCATACCGGTAATGGTGGCGTATATCCGATAATGGTTGTTTCGTGTCAGATTATGGTTCTTAGGGGGATTCTGACCGATATTCAGCAGATAGATACAGTTCAATACTTGCGCACTTCCGTTTTTAAGCACGCATTGCGCGTCGATTTTAAGATAGGTTGCGTGTGATGCATTTTGAGGGTCGGACAATATATGTTCGGGAATATAGGTAGCGGGAGTTGTTATAAAATCTATCCCGTCTTGTATGGTGTAGTTATCTCCATTTATTGTATATGTACCATTATTATCGAGTTCGCCTGTCCCCGGGATAGTAAGGTCATCCGACCAAATATCTTCCGTATATGCCTGCCCTTCTCCTATAGGAGTGGCGACCGGCATACGACATACTTTAACATTCAGTTTGGTTACTTTAAAATCCTCATCCTCATTAGCGATATTTTTAATTGCTGTAAAGCTGATGCGGGATACCATACGGTTTACCTTAACCGGCAGTTCCGTCATTTTAATATCATTAATTGTTACTGTGGCGTTTTTTCCGTCGCTGCGGGATTCCACATAGGCACGTGCCACATTTCCATACATGGGCGGAGGAGCAACGATACCTATGGCAGAGAAGGTCACTTTTTCTATTTCATTTTCCAGTGTAATGGCAGCGAGCTTTTCGGTAAGCTCCGGTGTTTCATTGCAGATGATGTAAATGTTGTTATATCCCCGTGCTGCCCTTATAGAAGCGGTGTATATGCCATCGATTATGGAAGCATCAGAAACGTCGTTGTATACCAGTTCGTTCTTGTCATTAAACACAATTGCACGTACGGATTTTATGACTTCATCTTCGTCGGCGGTAGTATTGCGCGTCCCCATTTTAATACTCATCGGTATCTTTTCTCCTTCGTAAATACGTGCGCCTGTTACTTCGTTCTCTTTTGTACAAGAGTAAGCAAACAGGGTAAACATTGTCAAAAGCAGGACATTTGCCGAAAGTTTTATGTTGATAGTTATATTCATCCTTAATCGTGCCATAATTCCGTTAAAAAAACGACTTACATATCTGTGGGTTGGAACCAGTAGGTCCAATTATTGATGGTTATACTCAATGCAATGTAGCCATTCTCTTCCTTATCTCCGATGCGAATGTTGATATCCCATTCGTATCTGCGGTCGAGGTATTCTTGTTCGCCCATCATTTCCGGTTTACTCATCAACAGGTAGTCAATAAGGTTTATGGTTGTTTTTCCTCCGATGTCTATTGTTTTTCCTGACGCTTTTTCGGTGATAGAAAAAGTCATATCAGCATCCTTAATAAATCTAAGAGTATGAAGGCGAGTTTGTAGGGCGGTCTTACTGTCTTCCTCTTCAACTGAACAAGGATGGTAAATTATATTTTTGCTACTCTCACCTACATTATTTTTATAGTCATAAAAATTGTTTGCAGTTATTAGTTGTATATCATATTTTGAAGCATCCACCGGATTATTTCCTCGCGTAATGCCTATCGTTATATCATTAGTATTGCGCACCAAGCTGACGTTTTCCGTATTGCTGATATTTTCCGAAGAAAACATTAATAGAGGACCGCTATGCCATAATGCATCAAGATGGTTGTTACTTCTGTTGTTTTCCGGCTCATATTTCAGCGTTAATTTATTTATCGGATCACCTGCGGTCATTGCCGGAAGTAGATAGAATTTATCCGTTTTTCCAGCCCATACAACAGCTGTACAGCCTTTCAAGCGATAGGGTATCAGCATACGATAGTCCGGACTTTTTAACGAATGACCATTATCAGTAAGTGTCTGTATATATTTTCCTTGCGTATCGAACACGAAAACCTTTACTTCTTCCACCTGTTCGGCGAACCAGTCTTTATTTGCCATGTTATAGTCATATCGGAATTTTAGAAAGAGGTCACATTGATCGAGGTCGTCATGAAGGACATCGCAACCGGTAATCCCTGCCACCATAAAGGCGGCAAGGATTATTTTGTATTTCTTTATGTGTCTTTTAATTCCCATTTATCAATGCAAATCAACACCTTGTGTCCAGTAAGTCCATGGATTGATAGTGATTTTTACAGAAAGGTAAGCATCTGATTCGTCATCATCAGTTCCCGGAGGTGTAGGATTGTCGGGATCAGGATCAGACGGATCGGGAATCCACGGTGTTCCGGGGCCGCTCACGCTCCGAAGTTCAAGGTGGTACCAGTTGTTGCGCACTACTCCGTATCGGCCTAAAGCCATCTTTTCGATTACACTCTGGTCGTGACGGATCAGGACATCGTAATAGCAAACAGATTCATGATAGTAACGCACGGCACAAAAACGTCCGATGATACCAGTTTTCGCAGTAAGTCCGCTCGCTTGAAGGTTTGTAATAAAATTGTCTATAGTGCTTTGATCGGCATCTCCAGCCACGAGCTTTGCTTTCTTTAAGAATATAGGCAAGTCTGTTTTTAGTCCGCCACTACCAGTTTTTGTGTATTCTTCTTTAAGCTGGTCTAATGTATAATAGTTTCCTTTCCAAGAGAAATAACTACTATTTGGGGTCAAACCATTAGGAGTGTACGTAGCCTTTACTACCACCTTGGTAGTGAATCCTAATTGCTGTGCATTAGCGTCCATGGTGTTTTCAAGACAGTAGCAGCTCGTTCCTTTATCTCGTTTAACTTCAGGTATAAGGTCAGCGTCATTGTCTATATTTTTTAGATAATTGAAAGCTGCATCCATATTAGTTTCCATAGTACTATTATCACTAATATCAGGTTGTTCGCTCTTTAAATAGTTCTTATCCCGACGATAAACCGCTCCAGTCGTGGCATTATCGTAAGTGATAAGTTCACTATACAGTTTCACACTCTTATTGGTAACGCTTAATTCCCAACCGCCGAAAGTAAATGTAGCACCATCAGGTTTGGTAGTAAAAATGTCCTTAACTGCAAGCTCTACTTTTGCACTCAATCGGTCTACAGAGATTTCTGTAGGGCTGTTCTGTGCGTCTGTTTTTGCTTGGTCGATGGCCTCACTGGTATATGCAGTCGGCTTATGCACCGTTACTCCCTTCAATGCTCCTTCTATGCCGGTTCCTTTGCCAGCACTCGCCATCATGAAATTATCATTGGTAGCGATGTTGGCAATTGCTGCCTCAATAGCAGTGTTAATTACAGACCAAGGTTTGCCTTTTACAGCATCTGCAGTTAAATTCCATCCCTTGTTCCCGTCGGCGTAAGGATTGATAACCACAAATACTTTTTTTGTTTTCTCTGGTACTAATTTTGCCTCACTAACCGCAGCTTCCGGGGTCCCTGCCCCGCCTGCATCTGCTCCTCCGCTATTCCCCACGGTCAAACCATCAAAACCAACCACATCAAGGCACACATCATCCTCGTCAAATAATAAAACTTTGACGGTCCCTGCTTTACTTTCCCCAGAACTTCCCGGTTTGGTATCTACTGCTCTTGAAGTAGCTGTGTGACTTTGCAGCGAAAGCGACAGATACGCTTTGCCATCCAGTTCACCACCCGGAATATTCCCTTCCCGGGCATCTTCACTACTACAGCCGGCAAATATAAAAACTGCCAATGTAGATAATAGAAAACTTCTTGTTTTCATCATTGTTAAATGTTTAAATGTTGTAAATAAAAAGATAATTATAATATATAAAAAATCAATAATCCAGTTTACTCATCAATTCGATATTCTCTTCTTTTTTGGTTAATTCCTCCAGATTGAGATTTGCTTGTTTCAATCCGGATTCAGCAGCTTTATTTAAATGTAGCTTTGCTTGTTCATAGTCACCTCTTAGCAGATGTAATACTCCCACGGCATTTTCGTATTCCGGTGTGGAAGTCTCTGCTCTCTTTAAGTATTTTTCTGCCAAAAGAGTGTCTTTACGTGAAAGTGCAGCCGAAGCGGCATTCAGATTGGCAATCTTATCATCAGGAAAGACGCTAACGGCTGTTTCAAATAATTCGATAAACTCCGGTGAACCATTTTTGTAAGTTAGAGCGACCAAATAAATTTCATTCAGGCTCAAATTTTGTGGCCGACTATGAATCAGCACTTTTGCTTGTTCTATATTAAAATTCTGAACATCGTACTCTATTTTACAAATCGCTTTACGCAGATGTGGGTAGTACTCACGCAACATAAACCGATAAGGATTGCCATGTTTATATAACATCAACGATTTCTTGCGACTGGTATTCGTTCGGTAGTTTATTTCAGCCGGTATGTGATCTATAATATGAAGAATTCCATCCTTTTCTGCCATGTCAGACCCTGCAACCATTTTACGTAATCCTTCCCAGTTTTCGCCACCATATTCCACCTTGTATAATTCTTCGGAGAAAGGGAAACGAGGGAGAAGGTAATTAACAAGTGCCTTTGCACGTCCTTCGGAAAGCTGTTTGTTAAAAAGGACAGAACCCTCCGGTGAAGCATAACCAATGACTGATATTCCACGAATGGTAATGGCTGTATCATTTTTCACTTCGGCAAGCATGGAGGATATCTTTTTTAGTTCAGTCGGATTATTCATATAGTCCGGTTTAATGTCGGTTTTTGATACGACAAAGTCCAGAAATGCTTCACATGACATCTCACGACTTTTGACTGGTTCAACTTTTGGCTGTACGTAACTAATATGTGGAGTGATTTGATAAGGGACGGGAAGTTTCTCCAAAGTAACAGCACCAAAAAGAGGAATAGCTGATAGTAACCTGCCTGGCCTGCAACAGCCCATCACTTCTTTCCTTACATTCAAATATGCATCCTTCATCCATGGCTCGAATGGAATTATCAACGAGTACCGAATCTGTTCTTTTCCAGTCATTCCATACCCTTTTAATATGGAGTATGGAGCTTCTGACTGGTAAAAAGCACGTTCCTGCGTATTCATCAAAGCAAGTTTACGTTTCAAATTCTGATAGTTTTTACGACCTTTAATGGATATTTCCGGCAATTCCATCTGATGGTTTGCAGCAATCAATACCGGTATCAGTTCTATAGAATGATTGGAGCTGACTTGTATATTATCAAAGTTGTAAAGTATTTGAATATGTAATGAATCTCCCGCTTGCTGTAGTTCAAGAGCTGTTGGCTGTATAATTCCTGTATACCATTTCTTGGGATTTTCTTCTCCGTATGATAAAGAAGAAATGGTCAGGAATATGATTAACAGGTATAGGAATGATTTTAATTTTGTCATGGTTGTATTATTTTATAAGAAATATAAGTGAGATTGCAGCTTTAGTTGGTCCAAAATAGTTGCGGTTTTCTGTTCCGACCTTTTCACCACAAGTCTTACACCGGAACTTGTCATAATGTAGCCGCACATATCCTGCACCTATATTTGCTTCAAGGCTCCAACGATTACTAAGAAGGAAGTGATAACCATACGAGATGCCTCCTCCTGCTCCCCATCCTTCATATCGGTAATGGCTGGAATTATCCCCGAATAAAAGTGGCAAGTGATGACCGGCTATGTTATATTGTGTTCCTATTATGTGTATTCCCCAAAAATGTCCGCTAAATCTTTCACATGTCCAATAACGATATTCCATTGTACCGAGCCAGTGCACCAGTTTTTTATTTGAAGATGCTTTATTGGGTGTAAACCAGTTAAGTCCGGCGCCAAGTTCTATTGTAGTGCGTGGAGAAAGTCCCCACTCTACTCCTAAGTTCGGCGTACCTGAATATGCACCGTAGAACAGGTTTGTTTTTACTGCTACCTTTTGGGCCGAACATTTTAAAATGCTTCCCCAACATATCAAAAGTAGAATTGCTATATATTGTATTTTCATCAGATGCGTATATTGAATATTTTGCTTTTGCTTGCGTTAATAAATGATTATCGGATGCGAAATTACAAAATAAATATATATTAAAGTAAAACGTTCTGAAATTGCACATGGATTCCGAAGTTTCGTCCAAAATAGTTCTATAAATCACTAAAATGAGGGTTAGATAACTATAAAAAGGACTTATCAGATAAACATTGTTAAATTATTATCCAACTTATTCAATTATCTTTTGTGACATACTAAACGTTTATACACGCGCAAAACAAACGATGTGTAAGGGTGGTTATTTATATTTACATATTACTTATGGTACCTCAACTATGCGTTTTGAAAGATCAGAATATTACAGCTAGTTTTGTTCCCGGATTTTAAGGAACCATCCGTTGCTTTAAAAGGAACAAGGCGTTCCTCGGTGAGAAACAGGTCGTTCCTTTAAAAGGAACGGCTCCTTGGTTTTAAACCAAAAAACAGTATCTATAATACACTGTATATCAATTTATTATAAAAAAGAAGAATTCCGTCCCGATAACCATGGGAATATTCTCAATAAACCAAACGGAATTCACAGTCCAAGGGGCTGTATATACATATTTTTTTATTACAAACTTAAAAAAAAATCCCATGGTTACAGTTACAATTAATATCAAGCCATATTTGGCTGGATATATGTATGTCCGATATCGACAAAGTTTAGAACCCGATCCAGAGAACCAGTCTCATTCTTCCTCTCCTTCTTCTTCTTCCAAACGACTTATCCCTATCCATCTCTCCCACATTACTCCAGTTTATCACTTCCTTCATCAACTATCTGTCCCTCATCCGCAAAATACTTCATGGAAAGAAATTGGAAATATTTGCTTTGTACTGCCCAAACCGCGTAATGGGAAGAATCCGGAAGTCTATAACTATATCGGAAACGATAGTGCATTGATTATAGAAAAGGAAATAGAAACGGAGATGAAAGCGGAATTATACTCTTTTCTATTGGATAATAAGTTTAATAAAGGAGTGATGTTTAAAAAGTCAATAGAACAATTCGTAGAGCACTACGAAATGGTAGGACTGGTACAGGAAGAAACGCTGATGAGGGCATTTCAAAGATGGAGGAAATTGGTGAAAGAAGAAAAAGCTATAAAACTATAATGAAAGTATATTGATTTTGATTTAATATTCTATAAGGAAACGTGATATACTATGCTAATTGCACCTCTTACTATCGTGCTGATATAGGATGGGATATTTTTTTCTTTAAAAGCGGGAATGTATGTTATTAGACATAAAATAATATAATTTGCCTAATACATATCCTTATATCATAAAATAAACAGTATATTTGTGTACAGACGTGGATGTCTGTTGCATCATCTCTCTACGGAAAAATTGCTAGTTTTCGAGATCGAGAGAAGATAATACGTTTATACTCCAAAAATTAGCCTCGACTAAGTGTAGTCGAGGCTTTTTTGCACCAATCATGCTATAATTTATCGTATTTAAAATATGTATTAATAGTTTAATTTAACTTATTTATCAAAGTCAAAAAGTTCTACTACTGTAGATATATGTAAGTTTACACAACTTTTAAATTAAATGTTATGGCTAAGAGAATTGGATATATTGAAAAAGATGGAGTAATATTCGTATCTGTTAAAGATGTATTTGAATACTTGCGTGAAATGGAGGTAATTACCACGGATCAGTTGGAATGGCAATACCGGTGGAATTTTGAACAGGATATCATTAAACGTATGTATGCTTGTTATAGGAGTGGTGGTCGTACAAATGCCGATGTTCCTTGGATAATGGATGGAGAGTTTTATTGTCACTGGTTGCGTTTCGAATATACCGACTTCGTGAAAGCAATAAAGGTTTTGCGAAATGAGAAGGAAATTAAGAAGCTAGCAATATTAATTGACTTTCATGACTTTGCACGTAGTAAGCTGTTTGTGAAGCGTAAATTTGCACTAAAATAATGATTGTAAAAAGAGGTAGCCGAATAAGCTACCTCTTAATTATATACTACAATTAATATTTATTATTTGGTTGATATCAGTAGTATAACGTCCGGAGAGCTGTTCTTGTTTTAACCTCCATTCTCTTCCGTTTCCTTGCACGGCCAGTTTGATGGGTTGACCGTGTTCACCGTTGATCTTGTCTACGATTTGCATGAGTTTATGATGCTTCTCACGGTCGACGGAATCAAAAAGTCCGAGTTGTGCATCTTCTGTTATTTCGGTGATGATGACGCCTGCCTTCTTGTATTGATAGCCTTGCATGAAGATGTTTTTCAGTCCGATAAGTGCGTAATGGATAATCTCTTGCGTGTCATTGCTCGGTACGGGAAGATGGATGACGGTGTTCTTCCAGTATTGCGGAAGGTCTTCCCTAAAGTTATTGGTGTGGATAAATACCATGAGAGAATGGGCATACGCTTTCTGCTTCCGGAGCTTTCGGGCACAGGTCGATGCGTGTGTGGCGATAGCTTCTATCAAGGTATCGATGTCGGAGATCATCTTTCCGAAAGACCTGGATGTACAAATCTGTTTCTTTGCCGGAGGAATGGATTCCATGCGGATGCAGGAAATGCCACGAAGTTCCTTCCAGGTGCGTTCGCCTGTCACGGTCATT
>ERZ791740.762-NODE-762-length-22874-cov-17.498488_pt1 | contig 22874 bp, 18 predicted proteins | sample MGYA00510041_ERZ791740 | MGnify/ENA primary metagenome ERZ791740 (study PRJEB30046, sample SAMN00791959) | human gut metagenome | study: EMG produced TPA metagenomics assembly of the A metagenome-wide association study of gut microbiota in type 2...
GGAGATGAATTGACCGCCTGACGTCCAAGGTTTCCCTCGGTGTTATTTTAGCATAGAATGGCGGAAAAAGCAACTTGTTTGAACTTGACAACAGCTGAAAATATGGTATAATATAAATATAAAAAGAGGGAAACGACAGACGGTCGCTCCCTAAGTTGGTAAAAAAATAACCGCCTTCAGTTTGCGACATAGGGGCGGTTATTTCTTTTTGTTAAAAGAAAAGATTGTGAAAATCATAACTGTGAAAGCAGTAAGAAATATTCCTATCTGTGTTAAATCACTTAGCGTTATGTACACAGCTTCACCTCCTTTCAAAGTGCAACGCACTTTCGGGAGATGAATTGACCGCCTGACGTCCAAGGTTTCCCTCGTGAATATTTTAGCATATTATCGGGAGAAATGCAACTTGTCCGGACTTGACACCGGCTTGATTTTATGTTATATTATAGATACAAAAAGAGGGAAACGACAGACGATCGCTCCCTGAATTAGGTTTAAGAATAGCCGCCTTCAGCTTGCAACATAGGGCGGTTATTTCTTTTTATTAAAAGAAATGATTGTGAATATCATAACTGTGAAAGCAGTAAGAAATATTCCTATCTGTGTTAAATCACTTAGCGTTATGTACACAGCTTCACCTCCTTTCAAAGTGCAACGCACTTTCGGGAGATGAATTGACCGCCTGACGTCCAAGGTTTCCCTCGTGAATATTTTAGCATATTATCGGGAGAAATGCAACTTGTCCGGACTTGACACCGGCTTGATTTTATGTTATATTATAGATACAAAAAGAGGGAAACGACAGACGGTCGCTCCCTGATTACGATGAATAACCGCACACAGTTTGGAGAGACATGGGCGGTTATTTCTTTTTATTAAAAGAAATGATTGTGAAAATCATAACTGTGAAAGCAGTAAGAAATATTCCTATCTGTGTTAAATCACTTAGCGTTATGTACACAGCTTCACCTCCTTTCAAAGTGCAACGCACTTTCGGGAGATGAATTGACCGCCTGACGTCCAAGGTTTCCCTCGGTGTTATTTTAGCATATTATCGGGGGAAATGCAACTTCATAAACAGCCGCTCCCAAGATTGAGTTAAAAATCAACCGCCTTTTAAATAGGGCGGTTTTTCTTGTTTTCTCCTCACGGTGTAAAAATATCGGCAAGCAGTCGTATTTTTCGTCAAAGCACTTGATTTTTCGGGCGGTTTGGTTTAAAATAATAATGATATTGCGTTCAGCAAAAATAAATTCAGAAAGGTATCTTATTTAAATGAAAATTCTGGTAGTAAATGCCGGCAGTTCATCACTGAAGTATCAGCTTATAGATATGAAGGATGAGTCGGTCATAGCAAAGGGAAATTGCGAGCGTATCGGTATAGACGGAAAGATCACTCACAAGACATTTGACGGCAGGGAATATGTAGAGGAATGTTCGTTCCCCACTCACACAGAGGCTTTTGAAAAGCTGGTTGAGGTAATGACAAAGGGCGATGCCGCTGTTATCAAGGATATGAGCGAGATAGGCGCTGTAGGTCACAGAATAGTGCAGGGCGCTGAGGTATTCACAAAGACAACAATCGTAACAGACGAGGTTATAGATCAGATAGACGGTCTTGCAGACCTTGCTCCCGTACATAACCACGCACACGCACTTGCGCTGAGAGCCTGCAAGAAGGTTATCCCCGAAACAACTCCTCAGGTAGTAGTATTCGATACGGCGTTCCACCAGACAATGCCTCCCAAGGCTTATATGTTCGGTATGCCTTATGAGTGCTATGAGCAGTTCCATGTAAGAAAGTACGGCTTCCACGGAACATCACACCGCTTTGTATCAATGAAGTACGGCGAGGTCACAGGCAAGAGCCTTGAAGGTCTTAACATCGTATCTTGCCACCTCGGCAACGGTTCATCCATAACAGCTATCAAGGACGGAAAGTCTGTAGATACATCAATGGGCTTTACTCCTCTTGACGGTATCATCATGGGTACACGCTCGGGCAGTGTTGACCCCTCGGCTGTTGAATTCGTACAGAACAAGCTGGGCTTCACTCCCGCACAGATGAGCGACTATCTCAACAAGAAGTCGGGCTTCCTCGGACTTTCGGGTCAGTTCAGCGACAACAGAGATATTACAAGTGCCGCACAGCAGGGCGACAAGCGTTCACAGCTTGTTACAGATATGCTGACATATGAGATAAAGAAGTACATCGGTTCTTACACAGCCGCTATGAACGGTCTTGACGTTGTTATCTTCACAGGCGGTATCGGTGAGAACGCTCCCGAAGTCAGAAAGGGCGTATGCGAGAATATGGAATATCTCGGCATCAAGCTCGACAGTTCTGTAAACGACGGATTAAAGGGCAAGCTCACAAAGATCTCTGCTCCCGACAGCAAGGTTGAGGTATGGGTAATTCCTACAAACGAGGAACTTCTTATCGCCCGTGATACACTTGAAATCACAGGTCTTGACAAGAATGCGTAAGTGAAGCGATAGATATAGGCGATTTCCCCGCTCCCGATGTTTCGGGGGCGGGGTTTTTATGCAAAAACGGGGATGGGTATTGCAAAAAGTGCGGAAAAGGAGTAAAACAGCAAAATAAAAAATGCGAAAACAGTTTTTGCATAATATACGGCTGATTTTATTGACGGTTTGCGGTATGCAGGTAAAACGCTGTATTTGATATAAAGCGGTCTGCTTTGGAAATTGCGGAATTTTTGGTTGACTGCCGGGCTGAAATCGGTTATAATATAATTAGCGATAACTAACTTTAGAACAGGAGCGGAAAAACCATGCAGAAAGTAAGCAATATGACAAAGGAAGAGCTGGCGCATTACGGAACGCTTATCGGCGAAGCCTTCGCCGCAGAGGGCGACGGTATTGCCACAACTGCGCCCCGTGAGGATATTATAAAGGCGTTTGAGATAATGACGGAGTATTTCTATAATTCGGGGGTTTTGTACACTACGTCCGACAATCACGAGGGGTTTCTTGCGTATTGGCGCAAAAGCACTAAGATAAAGCTGAAGCCTGCGTTACATATGGTCGGGAGAATGCTCAGGGAGATGTCATTTCGCAGTGTGAGAATAGTGGCAGGCTCAAGCGAGGAGCTTTATGCCAAAGTCTACAAGAAGGAAAAGGATTATGTAGCGGTGTCGATGGTGGTAGTTCTGCGTGAATATCAGGGAAAAGGATATATGAAAAGGATACTGGAACATCCGTTTTCCGAAGCGGCAAGGGAGGGTATACCCTGCGTGCTTGATACCGACACTGAGCTTAAGGTAGCTAAATACACTAAATGCGGAATGAAGAATACCGCTAAAAAGCAACTGAAATCCGGTCAGTATCTGTATACTATGGAGTACAGGGAAGATTGACGGGTTCGGATAGCATATTGAATACAGATTTTTCCGTTCCGTATCATCGGGGCGGAATTTTTGGTTGACCGAAGAAGTTAAATCGAGTATAATAAATTCATATAAGAATAAACGGCAAGGAGAAAACAGATGTCTCGGCTGACAATAACTCTTGTGCGATAGATACGCATCAGGATAACAAGAAACGAGGCATCTTATTGAGAAAAACGGATTTGCAAAATGCGGTATCATTTATGTTGCTGACGGTTCACCCCGTATTGCGTATGAAAAAAACAGATCATATAATGAACGAAGATAATGCAGAGATGTACTCGTGAGAGGGAACAATGAAATATAAATCAAAAAATAAAATAGATTACAGGACGGTAATAAACAGCAGAGAGATAGCGGTTATCGGGCTTGTATGCGCACTTTTTTCGGCATTGTGACGGTAGCTGCGGCAATAAGCGGTGCAGGTGTGGCTGCCTGTATCGTATTCGGCGTATTTGTCGTGCTTGGCGTTATACTTGTCCTTACTGTAAATCAGAGGGTAGATTACACCGATAAGGACTTTACTTATCGTGATATGCTGAGGATAACACACAGGTATGAATATTCACAAGTGAAGAAAATACGTTACGGCGAAAATCTGATTATCACTGTCGGCAAAAGGCTTATATTGATAGATGAAAATGCTTTCAATATTGACGGCTTTGCAAAGAAACTGATACAGCGTTCGGAAAATGCCGAGGTCATAAGCTCTGAAAAATCAAAGCTGTTCCGTGGTAATATCCGCAAACCTGAGGGGTTTATTCTTGTTGATATTATTGTTATGGCGTTATCTGTATTTTCGCTCGTTGTTGCGCTCTTTGCAAACCCCGATATAACGCCCGATGAAATAACAATATATACGGGCAGAATTACGGAATATCACTTTGACAAAAGCGATAACAGCGGCAGATTTATAATTATGGTATCGGATAGAGCCGGTGAGAAGCGGACGTTTGCGACCGGATTTATAGAAGATAATTCGCAGGAATATAAAGATATTGAGATAAACATATCAAAGAACAGGGAATTTGAGATAGGTTACATTGATAAAGAAAACGACGAAGAAACCGATATATGCCTGTTTTCCTGCGGCAATACTTGTTATGTATCGCTTGATGATGTAAACAGTGTAAACGACGAAAACCGCAAGACCTCATTCGTTTTATCGGGAATTTTCTTTGCTTTTGCGATATTGTATGTTGTTGCATCGACTTATATAATGAGTAATGCGGACAGATACCCCAGACTTGTAAAGCTGTTTGTGAAAGAGGATTATATCATAAGAAAAGACGACAACAAGAGAAAACGGTGACAGAAAGAATTTACTGTTGAAATATTTTTTAAAAATTTTTCGGAAAAGTATTGACTCTGACGCTGCGTAATAGTTTATAATGTGCCTTGCGGGAGGGAAATCAGATGATGACAGTAAATGACGTGAGCAAAATGACCGGAGTGAGTATACGCACTCTTCAGTACTATGATAACATCGGGCTTTTGAAACCGAGCGGACGTACTGATACGGGATACAGGCTGTATGACGATACGGCACTCGAAAGACTACAGCAGATTTTACTGTTCAGGGAACTGGAATTTTCATTGAAAGACATAAGCAGGATAATCAGTGCCGACAATTTTGACAGGGATAAGGCACTTGAACAACAGATAGAACTTCTGACAATGAAAAGAGAACGTATCGACAATCTGATAGAATTTGCCCGTAAAATACGAACAACAGGAGTTGATATAATGGATTTTTCTGTATTTGACACGAAAAAGATGAAAGAATACGAAGCAAAAGCGAAAGAGCAGTGGGGAAACACCGCACAGTACGAACAGTACGAAGAAAAAACGAGCAGTATGTCCGATGATGAAAAAAGCAACGTCAACAAGAGATTTATGATGATATTCGCTGAGTTCGGCAAACTGAAAGACAAGTTGCCCGACAGCAAAGAGGTACAGCAACAGGTTGAAACCTTGCGCCGGTTCATAACGGATAATTATTATGACTGCAATACGGATATACTGTCCTCTCTCGGCACTATGTATGCGGCAGGCGGTGAATTTACCGATAATATCGACAGGTACGGAGGAACAGGCACGGCAGTATTCACCGCAAAGGCAATTGAGATTTATTGCAGAGCACATTCGTGACGCACCGATACAGATTTTTTCCGTCCCGTATTATCGGGGCGGAATTTTTGGTTGCAAGTGCAGGAAATACGCTTTTTTACTGCGGTTTTATGCTGTAAACGCTTGACAACAGAGTCGAAATAATGTACCATTAAAGTATCTTAAAACGTAAATCCGCCCGAGTGAACGGCTTACGGGCGAAAAGGAAGTAACAATGGAAAAGAAGAAAAAATCTTATCTTAGCAAAGCGGTGTTCGGTTTGCTTATCGTGGCTTTTACGGTATGCTGTATTATTGCCGCACCGATAACCGAAGCCAAGGGTACGCTGTGGTCGCTGTTTCCGCCGGTTATAGCGATAGGGCTTGCGCTTATCACAAAGGAAGTGTATTCCTCGCTGTTTGTCGGAATATTGTCGGGAGGAATAATCTATGCGGTGGCATCGGGAACGGGATTTGAGGGAACGTTCAAGGCGGTCGTGCAGGACGGCCTTATAACAAATCTTTCAAACGCATACAATGTCGGAATACTGGTGTTCCTTGTTGTACTGGGAATAATCGTTGTTCTTATGAACAAGGCGGGCGGCAGTCGTGCCTACGGTGAATGGGCGGCGGCTCATATCAAGAGCAGACGGGGAGTTGCACTGTCAACGTTTTTCCTCGGTGTGCTGATATTCGTAGACGATTATTTCAACTGTCTGACGGTAGGCTCGGTAATGAGGCCGATAACCGATAAGCATAACATATCACGTTCAAAGCTCGCTTATCTTATAGATTCGACAGCCGCACCTATCTGCATTATCGCACCCATCTCATCGTGGGCGGCGGCGGTAAGCGGTACGGTCGAGGGCGTAAACGGAATATCGCTGTTCATAAATACTATTCCGTATAATCTGTACGCATTTTTAACGATACTTATGGTAATATTCATATCGGTGAGCGATACGGATTACGGACCGATGAAAATTCACGAGGATAACGCAAAGAACGGTGATATTTTCACGACACAAAACAATACTTATGAGCAGGACGCACAGCCTGTTACCGAGCGTGGCAGGGTTATAGACCTTATACTTCCTGTTGCTGTGCTTATCGTTTTCTGCGTTGTGGGTATGATCTATACGGGCGGATTTTTCTCCGGTACGGATTTTGTGACGGCATTTGCAAACTGCGATGCGGCTTACGGTCTGTCGCTCGGCTCTATCTCGGCGCTGATAGTTATAATCGCATATTATATGTTCCGCCGTGTGCTGAAATTCAACGAATGTATGGATTCTATCGCCGCAGGATTCAAGCAGATGGTGCCTGCGATACTTATACTGACTTTTGCGTGGACGCTTAAAACGATGACAAACCACCTTGAAGCAGGTGCTTTTGTTTCGGGAGTGGTACAGAGTGCAACGGCGCTGAGCGTGCTTCTGCCTGTAATACTGTTCGTGGTGGCTATCGGGCTTGCTTTTGCAACGGGTACATCGTGGGGAACGTTCGGCATACTTATCCCTATTGTTACGAGCGTGTTTGAGGCGGAACTTGCGAATGTTTCGCAGACGGGAGAAATTCCGTCAATGGTAATCATCTGCATTTCAGCCTGCCTTGCGGGTGCGGTGTGCGGCGACCACTGCTCGCCTATCTCGGACACCACCATTATGGCATCGACAGGTGCACAGTGCGACCACGTCAATCACGTTTCGACACAGCTTCCGTATGCGCTGACAGTTGCGGCGGTGTGCGTTGTCGGCTATCTGCTGTCGGGCTTTGTGCATAACGTATTCATAGTGCTTGGCTTCTCGTTGGCACTTATGCTGGCGGTGCTGTTTGCAATAAGATTTTTTGTAAAGAGAAAAGAAGGCAGAGGCTGAGAAATGGCGACATCGCAGGAATATATAGAGTTCGTATGTGAACAGCTTGTCAGCATAGAAAACGTGCGGTATAAAAAGATGTTCGGCGAATATATGGTTTATGTCAATGATAAGCCTGTCCTGCTCGTCTGCGACAATACGGTATATGTTAAAAAACTCCCCGAAATCGAAGAACTTATGTCGGGTGCTGAGTGCGGTGTGCCGTATGACAGCGCAAAGGAGCATTATATACTTGATATAGAGGACAGGAAGCTTACGGCAAAGGCGGTCGAAATTCTCGAACAGATAACGCCTGTGCCGAAAAAGAAAGCCAAGAAGAAATAATGTATAAATGGGGTTGAGGGGCGTAGCCCCCAACAGGGACTAGGGGCGGTAGCCCCAGCAATATAGCCCCGGCACGGATGCCGGGCGTGTATGCCGCAAGGCTTTGCAGGACGCAAAGCCAACCAAGCATACACAGCCCTTTACCATGGGGAAGGGGTAAGGGGTAAGGGTTAGAGAATTTGCTCTATCTTTATAAAAACAGACTTTTTCTACAAGCTGATCCGCCTGCACACACAGGCGGATTTGTTTATTTCCTATATTGACACAAATGAGTTAGTCATGTATAATCAAATTCGGAATAAATAAAAAGGAGGAGAAAATATGCTGATACTTAAACTGGTTATAGAAATTCTTATCCTGTGGGTATGGTTTGCGCTTTTTATGCTTGCGCTTGTCGGCAGAAAAGGGCCTGTAGGCGGAATTATATTCTATCCGAAGGTAATGCAGGACAGAGCTATAGAAATGGGGCTTACGACCGCAAAGAAAATAAAGCAACGTACTGTCATTTCAATGACCCTGCTTCTGATAGGAGATCTGATATTCCCGATAGTCATGATACTCTTTATAAACGGCGCAAGAGGCTTTTTCGAATGTGCGTGGCAGTATTACGTACTGTTCTACGGAATGGAATTTTTCGACTGGTTCTTCGTTGACTACCTTTGGGTAGCAAAGTCGAAATGGTGGATAATCCCCGGCACAGAAGATCTGCTTGACACCTGGCACGATCCTAAGTATAAGGCTACAAAGATGCTGAAGCTGCTTATTATGACAGTACCCGTTGCGGCTCTTGCGGGACTTATCGCATGGGCAATAGGATTGGCTCTCTGATTTGAAAAAGCGTTAAATTAACGCTACAGGGTTAGTTAGAAATAACCGATTAGACAAAATCGTCCCCCAATGTACCAAAGTACACTGAGGGACGGCTTTTATTCAATACGTTTACCCGAACAACTCACGGCTGAATTTCAGCCGCCTGTCTTTTCCGCATTGCGCTCCAGCTTACAAAGCCGTATATGTCATTTACAAAGAAAATCACAAAGCAGACTACGACAGAGATATAGCTTATATCGGTCAAGGCGGCGAGCGACCACAGGATTATAAGCACTATATCATTTGCGGCATAGGCGACAGCGAAGAAACGGTTGCGGCGGAATGTGAGATATACGGCGAGGAAGCTCGTTGTGACGGAAACGGTACTCGGAATAAGGTTTGCCGTGTTGAAAAAGTCGAGTACGAAGTAGAAAACTACGGTGACAACGGCAGCGAGTATGAACATAAAGAGAACCTCGCCCCTGTGGATATGATTTACCTTTACCTCAGCCTTGCCCTTTGCAAACGGATTTCTTATCCAGCTTATAAAAGCGGCAAGCGCCATAGGTCCTGTGAGTCCGAGATAGGTTATCATCTCGCCGTAATAGGCAAAGGAGAAGGAGATTATCGCATAGAGTATGCTGAAAATCACGCCGAGAGCCTGTCCTATGGGGTTGCCCTTGGCATTGAGCAAAAGCGAGGTAGCGCCGATAAGCGACGCTATGACGGACAGTATCCCGTCCTTGCCGAACATAACGGCAGAGCCTGTTATCAGCGCTAACGAGCCTATCCATAGTATTTTTTCAAAGGTTGTGAAGTAGTTGTTCAGTTTTCTGAGCATTGTATCCTCCGTAAATTTACCGAAAAAGCACCGCAGGTACATCTTCAAAGACCTAACGATGTACTACGGTGCTTTCGCATCTCTACCCGGTGGCAGAATTATTGTATTGTTTGTATTGTTATTTTAGCATAACGGTCGGGGGTTGTCAAGGAGTGCAACTATAGCTTATGCCGCAGAGTAGTTTACCACAGCTATTTCGGTGAGATTTTTTTCGAGCGTTGAAATAATTTGTTCCAATCGCTCGGCAACATCGGCGGTATATGCGGTTTCACCGCACTGAGTACACTTATAACAGGGTACATTTTTGATGATAACTATACAGTTTTTCAGCTCGGCAAAATGTGTGGTTGTGCTTTCAGTCATATCGCCTTTACAATAAAAGCAGGTCATATTATTTTACCACCTTTCTTGTTATAAAATCTTTTTCCCATTTGTCTGGTGTTGGGTAATAAGCGGTTACTATCCATATTTTTGTTCCATTAGAACCGCAGACAACGTGTATATAATTGTTATTGACAGAAACACCTAAAACTAAACAGCTTGGATACGGATAATCATTGGGATATTGTTCAATTATTTTTCCGTACATAATTGCATTTAAAATATCGTTAATTGTTATTCCTCGTTCCCGAAAGCGATATAATGTATGCTGTGTTATAATAACATCAGTACGATTTTTTGCAATGGTCTGTAAATGATCGATAGTTATTTCTTCCATTTAAATCTCCGTTGAAATGATATGTTTCTCTGTCAATGTTCCATAATTCTTCCGTACAACTCGGGGCGGCGGTCACGGAACACGCCCCAGCTCTGACGCAGGTCACGGTTCTGCTCGTGATCTATTACCGCTGTTATAACCGCCTCGTCCGTTCTGTCAGCCTCTGAAACTATCGCTCCCGTAGCATCGGTTATGAATGACGAGCCGTAGAAGGTCAGCGATGAGTCCTGATTCTGATTTTCCGGAGTGGGGTGAACGTACTCTGTACCTATCCTGTTTGCGGCGATAACGGGAACAAGGTTTGCCGCCGAATGACCCTGCATAGCCCTTCTCCAGTGGGGCATCGAGTCGCACTCCAGTATAGGCTCACTGCCGATAGCGGTGGGGTAAAGGAGCATATCTGCGCCCATAAGAGCCATACAGCGTGCCGCCTCCGGAAACCACTGATCCCAGCATATGCCGACACCGATACAGCCGAACTTTGTATTCCACACCTTGAAGCCTGTGTCGCCCGGTGTGAAGTAGAACTTCTCCTGATAGAAATGGTCATCGGGTATGTGGCTCTTACGGTATATTCCCATAAGCGAGCCGTCACAGTCTATCATAGCTATCGTATTGAAAAATGCGTTTCCGTGCTTTTCGTAGAAGCTGACGGGGATAACCGTACCGGTTTCCTTTGCGACCTGCATAAAACGCTTTACGGCAGGATTTTCTTCGGTTTTGTCGGCAAGATAATAGTAATCGTAATTCTTCTCCTGACAAAAGTACGGAAGCTCGAACAGCTCGGGGAGAAGTATAACATTCGCTCCGTCCGATGCCGCCTGTCTTACCATACGCTCTGCCTTTGCTATATTTTCTTCACGGTCGTCACTGCAGCTCATCTGTACTGCCGCAACCTTGACATTACTTATCATAGGGAGTTTCCTTTCTGACAAATGACGGTATCTGGTGGGTTATGCAATGGATATTGCCGCCGCCGATAAGTATATCACGGGCGTATATCTGTATTATCTCACGGTCGGGGAATACCTTCTGTACTTCACTCTTTGCTCTGAGGTCATACTCTGTATTCTCGCCGCCGAAAGCGGGCATTACCACAACTTTATTGCCTATATAAAGATTTACATAGCTTGCGCTGAGCGGGCTTACGGTATCTCTTGTAGGCTCGCCGTCAAACAGGTCAAGACCTGCGACTTCTTCCTCGGTCATATATATCGGATTTGGCATAGCGAGCTTTACAACGTCTATCTTTCTGCCGAGTGCGTCTGTGCTGTTTTCAAGCACGTCAAGGCAGGCACGGCACATCTTGTACTGTTCGCTCGTTTCATCCTCGCACCACGATAAAAGCACGGTGTGGGGAGCGGCGAACACACAGATGTTGTCAACGTGTTCGTTTGTTTCATCGCCCAGTATACCGCCCGGAAGCCATATTACTTTTTTTGCGCCGAGACCCTCGCAGAGATTTTCTTCGATTTCCGCTTTGGATAGCTGAGGATTTCTTCCTGCGCTGAGCAGACACGCTTCAGTGGTAAGAATCGTACCCTCGCCGTCAGCGCTTATACTTCCGCCCTCAAGAACGAAGCCGCTGAAGTCATACACATCGACATCGAGCATATCGCAGACCTTGCGTGCTATCTTATTATCCTTGTCCCACGGGAAATAAAGCCCGTCAACAAGACCGCCCCACGCATTGAAATACCAGTCCACACCACGCATATCACCCTTATCGTTCACGACAAACTCGGGGGAAACATCTCTCGCCCACGCATCGTCAGAGGACATCTCGACAACACGGATATGAGGGGGGAGCATTCTGCGTGCGTTTTCATACTGTTCAAATGAGGCAAGAACGGTGACCTTTTCGCTTTTTGCAATGGCGCAGGCAACCTCGCAGAACGCTTTTTTTGCCTTTACGCCGCCGTACTGCCACGAATCCGGCCGCTCGGGGAATATTATTATACAGCCGCTGTGCGAGGAAAACTCCGCAGGCATACGGTAGCCGTCAATGAGCGGCGTTGAGTCGGAAATAATCTTCAAGAAAAGCTCCTTTTTGAACGCTTACAGATCTCTGCCGAGATCGAAAGCCTTTTCGTTTATCTCTATAACCTTTGCGGGTACGCACTTTTCAACTGCCTTTTTCCAAGCGTCAAGCTCGATGCCGGGAAGTACCTTTGAAAGAACGCCCATAAGCACAACGTTAACGGCTCTTGCACTGCCGGCTTTTTCTGCGGCTGAGAGAGCGTCAACTGCGATAATGTTTATGCCCATAGCCTTTATCTTGTCGATAATGCCGTCGGGATATTCAGCCGCACCCGTGATAACGGGCATAGGGCTTATCTTCTGTGTGTTTGTGATTATTGTACCGTCTTTTTTGAGGTATGATACATAACGTGCGGCTTCAAGCTGTTCAAAGCTTACTATCATATCAGCCTGACCCTTTTCGATAACGGGGCTGTATACCTTTTCGCCGTATCTTATGTATGTTACGACAGAACCGCCACGCTGTGACATTCCGTGTACTTCGCTTACCTTAACCTCATAGCCTGCCGTGCCGAGAACACTGCCGAGTATACGGCTTGCAAGAAGTGTACCCTGTCCGCCAACGCCGACTATCATTATTGATTTTGTTTCCATAGCTATATTCCTTTCAGAGCTTATTCCTTGATAGCGTCAAACTTACAGAGCTGTTCGCACAGTCCGCAGCCTACGCACAGGGTATTGTCGATAGTGATGCACTTGTCGCCTGAAACCAGTGCCGGACAGCCTATTCTCATACAGGACTTGCAGTTCTTGCACTTGTCGGCATCTATATGGAACGGAGGCTTGTGCTTTACAGTCTTGAGCAGAGCGCAGGGCTTGCGTGCGATTATGAGCGAAGGCTCAGCCTTTGCAAGCTCCTCCTTTATAACTCTTTCGGTTTCGGCAAGGTCGCCGGGGTCTACAACTGTAACGCTGTTTATGCCGATAGCGTGAGCAAGTGCTTCAAGGTTAACGGCAGATGCGGGGTCGCCGTATATGTTCTTGCCGTTTGCAGGGTTGTTCTGGTGACCTGTCATACCTGTAATGCTGTTATCAAGGACGATAACGGTAGAATTACTGCGGTTGTATGCAATGTCAACAAGGCTCGTGATACCGCTGTGCATAAATGTGCTGTCACCGATAACGGCTACCGCCTTGCCCTCGTATTCGCCCTTTCTGCCCTTGTTGAAGCCGTGCAGACCGCTTATGCTTGCGCCCATACATACTGTTGTGTCGATCGCACTGAGAGGAGCGGCGGCGCCGAGCGTGTAACAGCCTATATCGCCGCTTACCATAACACCGAGCTTTTTGAGTATGTAGAATACGCCTCTGTGGGGACATCCTGCACAGAGTACGGGAGGACGAACGGGTATCTCGGCATCGAGAGTCTGCCATTCGTCATTTTCACCGAGAACGACCTGTCTTACTTTGCTCTGGAAGTATTCGCCCTGAAGGGTGAACAGCTCCTTGCCCTTTACGTCAATGCCGTTCTTTCGGCAGTGTGTTTCGATAACATCGTCAAGCTCTTCGATAACATAGAGCGTCTTTACCTTAGCGGCAAAGTCCTTTATCAGCTTTACGGGCAGAGGGTTTACCATACCAAGCTTTAAGTAGCTTGCCTTGTCGCCCAGCGCTTCCTTTGCGTACTGGTAGCAGATACCCGATGTGATAACGCCTATCTCGTCATTGTTCATCTCGACTGTGTTTATGCCCGATGTTTCGGCATATTCGATAAGGTCGAGCGTACGCTGTTCAACTACAACGTGTTTCTTTATAGCGTTTGCGGGAACCATTACGTTCTTTGCGATATTCTTCTTGTATTCGGGGATAGCGTGGGGGATTCTGTCCGCTGTTGTTACAGCTGACTGAGAGTGGCTTACTCTTGTTGTAAGTCTTAAAATCACGGGAGTATCGAACTTTTCCGAAATCTCATAAGCGAGCTTTGCGTAGTCCTTGCACTCCTGCGAGTCGGACGGTTCAAGCATAGGAACCTTAGCGCCGATGGCATAGTGGCGTGAGTCCTGCTCGTTCTGTGAGCTGTGCATACCGGGGTCATCGGCTACGGCAAGCACCATACCGCCGTTTACGCCTGTGTAGCTTGCTGTGAAAAGAGGGTCAGCCGCTACGTTAAGACCAACGTGCTTCATAGCGCAGAAGCTCCTTGCGCCTGCAATACTTGCGCCTATTGCGACCTCGCAGGCTACCTTCTCGTTGGGCGCCCATTCACAGTACATTTCGTCTTCGGGATATTTTGACGAAAATTCGGTTATCTCGGTGCTGGGTGTGCCGGGGTAGCTCGATATAACGCTGACTCCTGCCTCGTAAAGACCTCTTGCGACCGCCTGATTACCTAACATTAATTCAGACATAAGATGTTTCCTTTCAAAAATGCAGGGACGGCAGATGCTGTCCCGTGTGATGATACTGCCTCCGTTATAAATTCCGTGTCGGACGGGGCTGTCGATTTGTATTTGCCTTTATATTATACTACATTTTTGCCGTGATGTAAAGAATTTGTTGAAAATGTGCCGTAACTGCCGAATAAAATCGTTCCTGTACTGGAAATGGTACAGCAAATATGTTATTATATTAACGATAGCAAAAAGCGTATCTCGTTTTACGGAATATATTTTACGGAGGGAAATAAAAAGTATGACACATATCATCACAGGTCCTGCCGGAAGCGGCAAGACAGCCGCACTCTATGAGCTTCTTAAGAACGACAGCAAAAGCAGGATACTTCTTGTTCCGGATCAGTTTGTTTTTGAAAGCGAAAGACGTGTTGCCAAGGAAACCGATGAAAAGACTTCGGACATAAAGGTAATGGGCTTTATGTCGCTGTCCGAAAGCATATTGAAAAAGCATTGCCCTCAGAAAACCTATGCGGATACCACAGCAAAGACAGCCATAATGAGCGGTGCTGTCAGAGGGCTGTGCGGCGATCTTAAGTTTTACGGCAATGCCGCAAGGAAAAACGGCTTTGTAGAGATGTGCCTTTCGGCAGTAAACGAACTCAAGGCGGCAGGCATATCCGCAGATGAACTGACGAAAACACTGTATTCTCCCGAAAAAAACACGGCTGAACGGCTGCCTGTCCATCTTGCCGAGAAAATAGGCGATATTGCGGCGGTATACAGCGTTTATGATAAAAAGCTGACCGAGAAATATGCCGACAGGCAGGATAATCTTACGCTTGCCGCACAGGTGATAAGAAACGGCGACAGCTTTGACGAAAACACAACGATATATATTGACGGCTTTGACAGCTTCAGCGGAGCACAGCAGAATTTTTTAAGGGCGCTTGCGGATAAGGGCGTGAACTTTGTGGTTGCGCTCTGTACGGACGAAAACAAGGCGGAGGTCTTTGCAACGTGCGACAGGACAGAGCGGCTGTTTGAAAGAGGCAACAGGGAGGATATAAAATATACCCGTCTTTGCGGCAAGGCTCCCCGTTACAAAAACGGCAATCTCAAGGCACTGCGTGACTTTTTACAGACGGGGGTAAAGGATAGCACGGCGGACAGTGACGGCATAACGATGGCTTATTCGTCCTCTGTCAGCGGCGAGGCTGATTTTGTGTGTGCAAATATCAGAAAGCTGGTACGCAGTGAGGGCTACAGATACTCGGATATTGCGGTGATATGCGCTTCTCCCGCAAAATACAAGGACGCAGTAAATTCGGCGGCGGCAAGGTATGATGTGCCTGTATTCGCCGACCTTCCCGTACCGATCTCGGAGAAGCCGATGCTGAGATTCTTTGAGGCGCTTCTCAAAGCGGCGGATAATCCTACAGGTACAAATATACTGCGGTATATAAGAAGCGGTTTTGTGCGTCTGCCGTCCGAAAAGAATAACGGCAAGACAGTCCCTATGACGCTAAAGGAAAGACACCTTGTAGAACAGCATCTTATGGAGGAATATGCGGAGTGCTGGGATCTTAAACGCAAGAAGTGGGATAAGCCTATGCCGCATATAACAAACGCATCGGAGCAGAGGGTAGAGGAGATAAGAATCGCAACGGTTACGCCTCTTGTGGAATTTGCAAAGTCGGTGCGTGGCATCGGCGGCAGGGAGCTTGTAAAGAAGTTTACCGCTTTCCTTTTCGACAAGGTGGATATAAGCGCCGCTATACAGGGCAAGTGTCAGGACAACTCTACAAGACAGCTCCGTTATGTAAAAGAGCTTACCGAGGAATATAACCAGCTGTGGCGTACCGTGTCGGAAATGCTGACATCACTGTATGAAACGCTTGACGATACTCCTCTTACGCTTGCGGAGTTCTCCGCACTTATCCACAGCTGTGCCTCCCGTATCAGCATATCACGCACTCCGAACGTTCTTGACAGCGTGCTGTTCGGAGATCCTGCAAGAACAAGGAGCAGGGAGGTTAAGGCGGTATTTGTGATGGGAGCCGCCGACGGCGCATTCCCCGACATTTATCCCGAGGGCAACAGCGTGTTCACATCTGATGATGTACAGCGTCTTGCCGAAAACGATATTGAACTTGAAAACGACGAGGCGAGATATTCGTCGGCGGTGCTTGACGCATATAAGGCTATGACGCTTGCAGGTGAGAAGCTGTTTATCACGTTTGCCGGTGAAAAGGAAAACGCATCGGAATATATTGCCGATATAGCAAAGCATTTCGGTGCTGAGCTTATAAACGCAGATAATCTTGACGCACTTTATATGACCGAAAGCGTGAAGTCGGCTGAAAAGCAGTATGTAATAAATTCGGCACAGCTTACGGACGGACAGAAGAAAGCCGTTGAAGCGGTGCTTTCGGAAAACGAAAAGGAACCAAGCTCAATCGACAGGATAAAGGCGGTAATGAGCAATAACAGCGGAAACTCCGACATACACAGGATAAGCGACATTGCGCCGATAGTTTTCCCGCAGACAGCCCTTTCGCCTACGGCAATAGAAAAGCTGAACGGCTGTAAGTTTGCGTATTTCCTGCGCTACGGTATGAACCTTTCATCGTCCGCAGGCATTGCGATGAATGCGAGCAACTACGGAAATATAATGCACTACATAATGAAATACTGCTTTGAAAATATGTATGACGGTGCAAGAGAAAACGGGAATCCTCACGTTTCCGACGGCAGAATAAAGGACCTTATCGAACAGGCGCTTGCGGAGTACAGGGAAAAGTATCTGCTTACCGAGGAGAATATGAGCGCAAGGTTCAACACGCTTTATAACGCACTTTCGGTAACTGCGTTCTATCTTATAAAATATATGGCGCAGGAGCTTGAAAAGAGCAGGTTTGTGCCGTCATATTTCGAGCTTAAGCTGGAAAGCGGAAAGAGCGAGAACGGCTTTGACATTTCGCCGTACAGCTTTGACATAGAGCTTGCAGACAAAAGCCGCCAGACGATAACGGTAGGCGGAACGGTAGACCGTGTAGATATAGCGTATAACGATGACAAAAGCGGCGGTCAGATAAGAGTAATAGACTACAAGACCGGAAACAAGGACGCAAAGCTGAGCCGTATCTACTACGGGCTTGACCTGCAGCTTTTACTGTATCTTTTCACACTTGCAAAAAACAACGGGGCAAACGGCTTTACGCCGTCAGCCGCACTGTACCATCCGTCCGGAAAAACTTCTCTCAAGGATATAAAAGCGCCGTCCGACGAACTTAAGCGTGGTATCTGGCTTGACGAGCATAAGGAGAAGGGCTTTGCCGTTGAGGGTACTCAGCAGGAAGCGGAACGCCTTTTATACAGCGGCGTGAAGTTTGAAAGGGACAAGGAGGTCAGCACCAATTTCTATTCCGCTGTGACTATAGCCGGCGATAAGCTGAAAAAGCTCGAAAGCAGGATAGAAAAGGTTGTAAAAGAAAACACCGAACAGGTAAAAAGCGGTATTGTCGATGCAAGACCGCTTGTCGATGACGGAAAGGCATTATCCTGCGAATACTGCGATTTCAAGGATATATGCGGAATGAAACAGAGTTCGTGCGTTGATGTCGGGTCCGCAGAAGCTGTTGGATTCGGTGAAGATATAGTTGTTGCGAAGGCGAAGAAAGGCAAGGGTGATAAGTGATGAAATATACCGACGCTCAGATAAAGGCGATAAATCAGGGCAGAAACCCGGCAATAGTATCGGCAGGCGCAGGAAGCGGCAAGACCGCCGTTCTGACTCAGCGTGTCGTAAGGCTGATATGCGACAAAAACGAAAATATAGATCCCTCGAAAATTGTCGTGGTAACATTCACCGAAAAAGCCGCAAACGAACTCAAGGCAAGACTTGACGCACTTATGAGGCAGAGAATAAGCGAGGCTGTAAGCTCCGCCGATGTGAGATTTCTGCGTAACCAGAGAATGAAACTCAGAAAAGCCCGTATCTCTACCATAAGTTCGTTCTGCTTTTCACTGCTCAGGGAAAATATAGACCTTGTTACAGACATTTCGGCAGGCTTTTCGCTGATAGACGAAACCAGAAGCAAGGCGCTGAAAGAAGATATACTGTCGGATGTGCTTGAGGACTTCTACGCAAACGGCGACAAAGCCGACAGGGACGTGATTGTCGAAAACTATGTAGCAAAGGATGACCGCCGTCTGCGTGATATTATACTTACTGTTCACGAAAAGGCAATCAACCATACCGAGCCGGAAAAGTGGCTCGACCGCTCGGACGATCCTCAGATAATGCTGGACATAAAGAAAAAGCTCATCAGCCTTGCGGGAATGTATGCGGAGCGTTTTGAGAGCGAAGCGGACAGCCTTGACAGCGCAATAGCGGAATATGACGGCGGAACAAAGGATAACGACGGTGCAATAGCAAAGCACAGCGATTATGCACAGAGTATAAAGGACAGTTACGGCAAGGCGGTGACCGCTCTTGTCAAAAACGGTTTCAGTATAGACAATACCGTAAAGGGCTATATCGCCTCGTTCCCGAAGGAACGTGCGCCGCAGGACAGAAGTGCGGAAAAGCTGGTAAAGGCCCACAGGGAAGCCGTAAAGAGTATATTTGAGAAATATTTTATAAAGACCTGCGACAAGATAACCTCATTTGAAAGCGATATGGCGAAAAGCCTGCCTGCCGTAACTGCGCTTAAAAATCTTGTGCTGTGCTTTGACAAGGCATACAGCGCCGAAAAGCAGAGGCGTAACTGCGCCGACTTTTCCGATGCGGAAAGAGGAGTATATCGTATGCTCTGCGAAAACGGCGAAAAGGTCCGTGAAAGAGCGGACTTCAGCCTTATCATCGTTGACGAGTTTCAGGACAGCAACAAGTTGCAGTACGAAATATTCAAAATGCTGACCGAAAACAAGCAGGGGCTGTATTTTGTCGGAGATATAAAGCAGTCGATATACGGCTTCAGAGGGGCACAGCCCTCTGTATTCTCGGCTATCTGCAAATCGGACGATTTCGACAAGCTGCCGCTGAACGAAAATTTCCGCAGTAACAGGTGCGTTATTGACGGAATAAACACGCTGTTTGACAGAATGATGACAGAGGAGAACGGCGGTGTTGATTATGCGGAAAACGGCAGACTTATCTGCGGACTTGAAAAGGACAGCGACAGCTCGATTTCCGATGAGGACAAGACGGAGGTCTGCATTGTTTCGGAGAAAGACAGAAAGAACGCAGTCGTTACCGAGGCGGCATATATTGCGGCAAGAATAAAGCAGATGATAGCACAGGGCTATAAGGTCGGCAGTGACAAGCGACCCTGTACCGAGGACGATTTTGCAATCATTATGCGTTCACCTAAAAACCGCATTGCCGACTATGTCAATGTTCTCACCGCCAACGGACTGAATGTAACGTATAATCAGAGGGCGGTTCTGCTTGACCGACCTGAAATAAGACTTATGCTGTCGCTTCTTAAGGTCATAAACGACCCGTATAACGACACCGAGCTTGCAAAGGTGCTTATGTCACCGCTTTATTGCTTTACAGCCGATGATATGGCACGGCTCAGGACAGGAACATTCGGCTTTGACATAAGCAAAATCAGGGCGGAGTGTGCCGATGAACTTGAAAAATATTGTCTTGGTACAAAGAAAATTGTCGGAATGAAGAGAAAACCTCTTTACAGCTGTGTTATGCAGGCGGTGAGAGGTTACGATACATCGGAATACGAAAAACTCCATGAACTTACAAAGGATATAAAGCCCGATGCTAAATGTGCCGGATTTGTAAACGACCTTGACAGCTTCAGAAACGCCGCAACCGCTTCTTCACCTCAGGAACTTATCCGCAATATATATGACCGTATTTCAGCCGATGAACTGCTCAGTGTCGGTGACGATCCGGCAACACGTCAGGCAAACCTTGAACTGCTCGTTTCATACGTCCGTGAGTATTCGGACTATAAGGACGGCGGAACGCTCGGTGACCTTATTTTCAACCTCGAAAATATGAGCAGTCTTACTGCGGCACAGACGGCAGGCGGACACGGAGTAAAGATAATGTCAACGCATATGTCAAAGGGACTTCAGTTCCCCGTTGTATTTGTCGCAAACTGTGCATCGTCATTCAACGATGACGACTACACGGGCGATGTTGTGATAAGCGAGGAATATGCGATAGCGTCAAAGAGCGTTGATATTTCCACTATGAGCAAAATCCAGTCGCCTGCATATCATGCGGCGGCTCAGGAGGTAAAAAAACAGCTTGAGAGCGAGGAAATGCGACTGCTGTACGTTGCGGCGACCAGAGCCGAAAACAAGCTGATATTCACCGCCAATATTTCAAAGGCGTGTGATGAATATATGTCTGTGCTTGACGTAAACAGGGCAGGAAAAAAGGTCGGAAAGTGCAGCGGAAGCAGTTATCTTTCGTGGCTTATCGAGGCGCTGTCAGCCGAGTGCGATAAGGTAAACGATATGCAAAGCGGTATAATCGACTACGGCGATGTAAGATATATCTTTTATCCGCTTGCATACGAAGGCGATGAACACAGCCTCACAATTCCTGCACTTAATACGGGGGCAGAAAATGCCGATGAATATACAGATGATAAAAATAACGACAGCATCGACATTGCCGTTGACGAACAGTTCAGAAGCGAGCTTGAGAAAAAGCTCAATGCGGCATACGCATATGAGCCGCTGACGAAAATTTCCGCAAAATTTACAGCTACCGAACTTGCGGCTAATCTGAGAGAAAAAAACGGCGAGGAAAACTACGGCCTGTTTATAGGAAAGCCTTCATTCCTCACCGAAAACAATACGGGCAAACTCAGCGGAAAGCGCCGTGGTGACGCATATCATAAGCTGATGGAGCATATACCTTTTGAGAAAATACTCAGCGAGGACGAAATCAGTGACTATATCAAAAACAGTACCGCAGGTTTTCTTGACAAGGCGGAGCAAAACAGCATAGACGCAGGCGATATAGCGGGATTCTACGGAAATGACGTTGCAAAGCGTATCGTGCAGGCAAGTAAGAACGGAAAGCTGTACAGGGAGTATCCTATTTTCCACAGGCTTGACACGCAGTGCTACGATCCTGCAATATTCGGGGCGGACAGCCGTGAAATGCTTGAGGGCGCAGAGCCTTATGTACAGGGTATAGCCGATATGTTCTTTATCGAAGATGACGGTATTGTGCTGGTCGATTACAAGACTGACAAAACGGACGATGAGCAGAAATACAAGGACGATTATAAGTTACAGCTTGATATATATAAAGAGGCACTGGAGAAGGAATTTTCCGTGCCGGTAAAGCAGATGATAATATACTCGTTTACGCTCGGACGTTTCATTGATCTTGAAAAACCGGAGGAAAACAAATAATGCAGTTCAACAAAACGCCTGCTACCATAAAACAGCAGATCGAGATACTGAGGCAGAGAGGCTGTATAATAGATGATGAGGAGTATGCAAGAAAGTGCCTTACAAATATCAACTATTACCGGCTTGCCTATTACTTTGCGCCGTTTCTGGAGCGTAAGGGCAAGTACAGGGACGGTACGACCTTTGAGCAGATAATGAAGGTCTATGATTTTGACAGGGTACTGCGCCGTATGCTGATGACATATCTTGAGGAAATCGAGATCTCAATGAGGGCGATAATCTCAAATTATCACGCTATGAAGTACGGGGCACTGGGCTATCTCAATGCTTCGGGATTTGATCCGCATCATAACCATCAGGCGTTTTTGTCGAAGATAGAGCGGCTTATCGAGGCAAACGAGAACGAGGAATTCGTAAAGCACCACAAGAAAAAGTACGGCGGTATAATGCCGGTGTGGGCGGCTGTAGAGCTGTTCAGCTTCGGAACGCTGACATATTTTCTGATAGATATGAAATCTGCGGATAAGAAGGATATGGTTTCACAGCATTTTGATCTTAACTACAGAACGGTAGAGGACAGGATGCTGTGCCTGTCAGATCTCAGGAACGTGTGTGCTCATTATACGAGATTATATGAGAATCCGTTCCCGAATGCGCCGAAAAGCTCGGATGGACTTGGCTTTGAGCCTGACAATACGCTTAAATCCTATATGGCGGTGGCAAGGTCGCTCTATCCCGATAAATATAAGTGGGAGAATGAGTTTATACCTGCTGTTGCCAATCTTATTGACGAGTACGGGATGATAGATTATATGAGCGGATACGGGTTTAAAAAGAAAACAACGTAATGATAAAAAGAAGCGGAGCGTGGGTTTCACGCTCCGCTTTTTGCAGAAATGTCTTTTATTTGATGTGCTGTGCTTCTGCTATATTGTTCAGTTCTGACTATGATAGCAAGCTACCGATAGTGCTATTTGTCGGACAGCACTTCTCGGGTTCGCTATTCGAG
>ERZ791740.781-NODE-781-length-22356-cov-3.098605_pt1 | contig 22356 bp, 27 predicted proteins | sample MGYA00510041_ERZ791740 | MGnify/ENA primary metagenome ERZ791740 (study PRJEB30046, sample SAMN00791959) | human gut metagenome | study: EMG produced TPA metagenomics assembly of the A metagenome-wide association study of gut microbiota in type 2...
GAATACTAACAAAATGCCTAGAAAAATTTGACCCCACCATGCCAAAGAACTAAAGAAGAATAAATATATAATTCCCAACGGCAATGAGCAAACAGTTGCTATGCAAACTATAGTAGCAGATATTGTTTTAACAATCTTTATAGCTATGCTAGTGTGAATTTCATCTCTATCCCTTGCTATAAAGCAAGAAATACCCAAAAAGGTAATCAAAATAGCTATTATTCCATAGATGATTTCTTTAATGTGGTTTGCTAAAAAGTTAATTATATTGTTCATAAAAACATTTCCTTTCTTGTCTTGTAGGAAGTGAAAATATCGCTTCCTACAACAACTCTCTTTACTTAGAGCTAAACACATATTCATACTTTTCGGTGGTTAAGAATGTCGCCCAATTAAAGTATGAAATTTTCTTTTTTGTAAGATGATTAATGGCTTTGTTAGAAGATGAAACTGAAATAGAATTTATATCAGAATCATTTATTGAAATGGTTTTACCGTTATTAGTGCCTTTGATTTTATAAGAAATTTCATTCTTCCTTGGAGTTGTAAGAGTAGTGGAAGTAACATTTAGTTTGAAATTGCTAATTGACAATTCCTGTACACTAACTGTTTCTTTATATTTAATCCAATAATCTTTAGTGTTAGTCTTTATAAAAAAACAACTTATGAGTGCTGTAAACACAACAGTTGCTATACTTATATGTACTTTAAAATCAAATTCATAACAACTATGTTTAAAACAATAAATTAAGAATACTATGCTAATAATTAATAATACTAAACTTATGTAAATCATAAAAATTCTCCTTATCTTTCATCAATGTTGTATCCTTCAGGAACAACAAATCTTGAATGTGCTAAAGCATCTTCTTTTGATAAACCAAAAAAATCAATATTCAACAACTTAAATTCAATTGACTTTTGCTTTTCCAAAGGAATTCTATATTTATAATATTCAAGATAACACTTTTTGACTGAACTTTCCTTGAAAACACAATAATCTTCTTTACAAGTAATTATGTTTCCTTTTTTATCTTTGTATGTATAGCAATAATTATCTTCCTTTGTATGTTTTAAAGATATTAATGCTATTTTTCCAGTAATAAATTCTTCTGTTTTGTTGTTACCACATGTTGTATATAAAACACTAAATATTCCTACAACAAAAAGTGGAATAAGCATTATTGGTAGTATTTTGTGAAAAAGTATATACGAAATTGATTCAGCAACTTTATTATCTTCTCCTTTGTGTTCAAGTATTAAGATAGATACCAACAAAGCTATCATTATTAGAATAATAATTATCAATAGCATAAACAAAACTCCTTTATCTTTACTTAACGATAACCTTACATTTAGCAACCTTATTTGAACCGTCACGAGATTTAATACTTACATAGCAAGTACCTTTACCCTTAGCAGTAATGTAACCACTTGTGCTAAATTTGGCTACTTTAGTGTTGTCTGTGATAAAGGTTAAACCTTTGTTATCAGCATTACTTGTAATAGTCCAAGTTAGCCTTACTTTCTTGCCCTTGCCAAGTGAAACACGTGACTTACTAAGTTTAAGTGAAGTTACTGCTTTTCTTATATAACTCTTGTTATGCTTGTTAGCAATATACTTCTTGTAGATAGTGCTGTTGTATGGTGTATAGATTTTAATTCGTTCAGTATTAGATGTAACTGTAACAGAAGTGTCCTTTACACTTTCAATCTTTGAAGATAAATTACTACCGATTGTAGTAGTTGTTTTAGGAATATATAAACTGCTTATCTTATTACAACCTGCAAAGGCGTTGCTACCAATACTCTTTAATTTGTTTCCTAGAGAGTTATCAGCTACTCTGACGTTCTGACAATTAGCAAAAGCATTAGTTCCGATACTTGTTGCATTTTTTAGAGTAATTGTTGAATTTAAACTGGAACAATTTACGAAAGCACCAGAGCCTACACTAGAAATTTTTGTACCTAGGTTTGCTTTTACAAGTTTCTTACAACCTGCAAAAGCATAATTATCAATTTTGCTAACCTTACCTAAATTCACTTCAGTAATGTTAGTATCTTTAAAAGCACTATTTCCGACACTAGTAACCTTATTGGCAGTAATAGTTGATAAGCCTGTAGCTTCAGCTAAAGCATAATTGCCAATAAATGTAGCATTATCTAGGGTTAAATTCTTAATTCTTTTATTCTGATAAAAGGCTTTGTTATCAAGTGAGCCTGCAACAACGGTACTTACACCTTGCTCAGCGTTGGTGCTAAAGCCATTACTTTTAATAGTAGCTTTAGGTACTTTTACTGTTCTTAATAGCGAAGAATTATCAAAACAGTAAGAACCTATCTCTGTTGCATTTGGTAGATTGAATGTAGTTAGTGAACTACAGTTTGAGAAGGAATAATTCCTAACTCTAACTTTACCGTCACCGGTTACACTTCTTAATGACTCACAATTGTTGAAAGCGTAATCACCAATATAGGTCATATTCTTCCCTGCTGTAAATGTGGAAAGACTTTTGCAGTCGTTAAAAGCATAACTGCCTACACTTTGAATAGATGGTGCTGATAAGGTATTTAATGCCTCACAACCATTAAAAGCATTTAACCCAATTTGCTTTACTGTAGGAGCATCCACTTCTTCCACATCAGCCATACCATTAAAGCAGTTACTACCGATTTTAGTGATGCCGTTACTTATAACAATCTTTGTAGCCTCGGTAACTTCATCTTTTTTAAACCAAGTTTTCTTATCGACATTATCGCTATCTGGATAGTCTGGTATTGCTCCTTTTCCAATAAAAGTCAGTACCTTTGTATCTTCATTGTAATCCCAACCAATATTCTTATTATCTGGGATTCCATCATCAATAATATGGATAGTACCACTAGAACTTAAATCTCTGCTTACAGCAGTAGCACTTGTGATACCTGCCATACTTGAAGTTAGCATTGTTGCACCTAGAATAATTGAAACGATTTTCTTCTTGTTCATAATTATTGCTCCTTTTTTATAATGTAGAGATTAAGTTCCTACTAATTTCTTTAATCTCTTGATTTTTGGTGATTTCTTTTTGAGTTTGATAAACCACTAGCCAAACTTTGTTATCATCAACTTCAATGTATGTTTGATGAACCATATCGTCTATAAATTCAACTTTAACAATATACTTGCCGGAATAAGTATATTTATCTTTTTTGAACTCTTGATTATTTTTCAAATTCATTATGACACTCCTTTTGAAGAAAACAGGTCTGCTGTTCCATTGTTCTGTTGCATAAGGGTCCTATTCAGCACCGTAAAATGAAACTAAAGCACCACAACTATCGCATGTGAACATAACTATATCTTCTTGTGGTCCAATTTTCCTTCTTATAAAAATCGAACCACAAAAAGGACAATTAAGTAACCCTTTTTTATTAATCATTTTTTGCCTCATAACACTTTGTAAAAGAAACACTCATATTATTTGAATACGAAGTGAATTCTTCTAAATCTTCTAAAGTTGTAGTAATATCGCCTTTGTGAACACAAATGATAAATATTAACAAGCTAGAATAAGAAATAAAACCGTTGTGTTCTTTCATAAAGTCTGTACAACTTTGTATTTCTTCCTTACTATATTTAAAACTACGAAACCGTTTGATAAATCTTTTCTTAGTCATTAATTAATACTCCTTAATTAAATCAACATGAGAACACCTAAATATTTCATTTTTATCTGCTTGTCCATTATCTAATAGGCATACATAATGATTTTGCTTAGTGTAAAAGTCAATCTTATGCTTGCATTCTTCAGTTTTATACAGTACACCGATAAGAGTATCTCCGTTAAATAGTCTTACTTTTACTTTAGAATGTAAATATTTCTCTAGTTCAGATTTTTTCATTGCAACCTGCTTTCTTAAAAAACTCTTAATTTTTTTACTTTATTTCATTATTGCCCCACAATGAGGACAGTAACTCGAAAATACATACTCCCCTTGAATATCACACAAAGGCTCATTACCACAATGAGAGCAGACTAATATATTTTCATTCCATACACCGTCTGCCTCTATAAAATCTATACCATCTTCAACTGTTGGTTCAGACCAACTTGCTTTAGCAACTTTTTTGTAGATAAATTCACCCATTTTTGTATGACTTACTCGTATTCTTCATCAAAAAGTACCTCTAATTGCTTTATGTAGTTAGCTTTCATTTCTTCAAGATTTGCAATTTTACTGTCAATTTCACTAATTTTCTTTCGTAAATTAGTTCTGTCAGCGTTGTCATCAATAACAACAACATTGTAGTCGTCACTATCTTTGAACTTTTCATAGATACTTTCATTAACATTGTAGATATTAATAAGACAACCTTTAGGTACAATACTGTACCAGTATTTATTACTACCACCAGAGGTAGGCTTGCCTTCAACATATACAACATCTTCAGAAAATTTACCACAGTAATCTCTGCCATAAGCGTGACATAGACACTTACCGAATAGAACTACATCTTTCCGTTCAGATGATAAATCATTGACAACTTCAACTTGAATGTTAATTTTTTTGCTTACTGAAATATCATCTTCACCATAGACATCTCTCATAATCTGTCTTACAAATGGTACAGCAGTATCATTGACAGTCCAACATTCTTTATTGGAATCCCATTTTGCTCCACCAATTTGACTTTTCATTTTACTTACAAATTCATCACTGTAAGGCGTATAAATATATGCCTTATCATCTTTTAACTCAATCTTAAACTTATTCATTGCATTCTCCTTATTTTTGCTTAACGAAAGCAACAAAACCATCTGAACCATAAGCAAAATAATCACCGTCTAATTTTGCTTTGACACTATCGCCACAGTCGTATTCGTAAATACAGTGGTGTCCGGAAATAGGAATAGCACTACGATTATTAAGCATATCTTCATTGAATTCTTCTTCTTCATTATCAAAAATAGCAACTATTGTATTTCCATCACCTTTACCATTAGAAATGATAAAATAGCTATCATCATTACCGACTTTAACACCACCGACATCAGACAAAGTTGTAAAACAATTACCGCAATTCTCAAACATATCAAGAATTCTACTCCAATGACGTTTAGGGTTGGTTTTAGAAACTTTCGCATATAGTTGAGTGTTTGTAATAGAACTATCATTTAATATTCTATATACAACATCAGCAGGCGTTTTTGATACTTTGACATGCTCTAGTAATCTAATTTGTCTATAACAAGGAAAATTCTGCTTTAGGCAGTCCATTAATTCACTTGAAATACAAGATAATTCTTTAGAATTACTGAAATCAATAATCTTCTTTTCAAGGTCTGATAATTGACTATATTTCGTATCAAAAGCATCACTTAAAGCCTTGTAATCATCATTAAGAAGGTAATCAAGAATATTCTTATCATCAGCTATTTCAATAGTCTTTTCATAATCATAATTACCTTTCTTATAATGAGCGTTATATAACAGACTCTTATCTTCAAAGTAATCAATGTCATAACGAGAGTCATGGAACATTTCGTAGTGAGAATAATTCGTTAGTTTAATACTGTGAATTAGAACATTATTATGAAGACTTAAAAGAAACATCATTGAATTGTAAATTTTGTTTATTAATTCGTCATTTACATCTGTTAAACGAACATTATCATACAATGTAATCATATGAGTAGATTTACCATTGTTAATCTGTAGGTTAATAGAAAGTCTTTTTTCAGCATAAAAGGAATCTACAATATCATCAAAATAAGAGGATAAAGTAGTTGGCTTAATGCTGAAATCAAAAGTCGGAAACTTGCTTTTGAATTTCTGCTTTACTATCTCTAATTCTTTGTCAAAAGAGTCAATATCCAATAGAGAGTCAGCGTACTTATGATAGGCTTTCATCAGTTCTTCTTCATTGCTATAAAGAACTGAAGTATTAAGGTAGTCACCGTAGCAGTAACTTTCATCAACGATTTCAGTTGTTTCATATAGGACATAGATTATTTCGCCGTTTGGCATTGTAATCTTGCAAGCTGTAATTGTTGTTGAATAATAACACATATCCCACCAACTAAAGTCGTTGTTGTAATAATGAAATCTACTATCTCTGCATAGTTCATTAAGATAGCCAACTTTAGAACCTAAACATGTTAGTTTAGAGTCATCACCACAAACATCTTCATAAAGAACACCTGCTGTATAATTATTATTATTTGCATTATCAGCAAGACCCAAATTCAAAAAGTCCAAATCATCATTATTGACTACGTTATACTTCTTTATATAATCGTATAGTTCATCACCTTCAAAATGATTTTTGATAGTTACATTTTCAATATCCATATTATCCTCCTTGTTACTTTAGGTATAAAAATACCTTAATTATAAATATGGGGTACAATTATATAATGAGAAAAAAGTTCGTTTTATAAAAATAAGGATGAAAAATTACCTTCGTTTTTAACTTTTTCTTTCAATTAAATCATTAATTACAATCTTAATAGCATCAATAATTTCTTTTGCAGTTGAATGTAAGTCGCAGTCAAGTGCTGAAAGTTCTTGTTCGTTAAGAGCAATACTTACCACTTTAAATGGCATTTTCACATCTTCACGATTAGGTTCTTTATATTCACTAGACTTTTCTTCTTCAACATTATCTATTTCATCATCTTCTTCAGTAGCATAACCATCATCAATGTAATCAGTTGCAGGCGTTACAGCAGTATAGTTATCATTATCATCTTCATATGAAGAACTGTCATCACTGTTATCCTTTTCCGTATTCTTATTTGGAAATAAGTCTGGAATAGGAATAGCTTTTCTTTCAGAGAGTTCCTTTTCGGCGTTGGCTTTTAGAACTTCATCATAATCTTTATCAATGTTATCCTTTATCAGTTTTACATTTCCAGTAGTAATTCTGATATGAGGATTTTCTTTTAGGTAATCATATAAGTTGTTTTGTTTCTTTTCGTCAAGATAACTTAATTCACTACCTGCACTTACCGGAATAACACCTTCATCAACTAAATCAAGTAATGGCTTAATTAAGAATGTAAGTCTAATGTATCTGTACACTTTCTTTGTGCTGATACTATTGTCATCAGCAATTTTTTCAAGGGAAGAACCACCACCGATACTTCTTAATATTTCTTTCTTATGTCGCCAAGCCCACGCAATTTCTGAAGGAAGGTAATCGTTATTTCTGTTGATATTAGTTTCAATAACAATAAGTTCTTTCTGTTCTTCAGATAAGTTGTTATGGATAATACACTTAACAGGGATATTTAATTCCTTACAAGCTCTCTTACGGTGACGACCTGCAAGTAAATCATAATATCCTGTCTTTTCAGTTGAAGGAGCAATAATACAAGGCTCTAGCTGACCCTCACGAGGAATACTATTCATTAGTTCTATTACTCTTTCATCTCTTATTTTGAAGTCTTGTTCTCTTTCAATTAGCTTATCGGCATCTATGCTAATAATGTTATTTGCATTATCGTTATATAGATTATCCGACTGAACAGTTAAATCATCTAATGATTGCTTTTTAATGTTAAGCATTATCCTTCATCCTCTCTAAAATTTCTTCTGTAACTCTTTCGTATTCAACGCCTGCACGATTATGAGTAGTAACACAACTCTTTTCGTAGCAATTCTTAACCTGTGTAAGTAAAGAAATTGAAGTATCAAATACAAGTTCACCGTAGCTTTCTTTTAATGCCTCTAGGACCTCTTTAGAGTGAACTGTGTTAGTTTGATACATAGTTGGCAGGAAACCTAGAATGTACTTTTTAATATCTCTGTCCTTTTTTGCATTAACAAGTGATTGAATTGTATTTTCAACTCTCTTGTAACTCATAATATCTGTCTGTACAGGAATGATGATTTTATCGCAACAGTTAAGTGCATTAGTTACAAGCAAGTCACCTGCTGGTGAACAATCAAGTAGCATATAGTCATAATTTTCTAGTAAGTCTTGGCTTTCGGTTAAGATATTATACATAATTTCTGTATTGTCGTTTTGACTCTGAAGGTAGGAAGGAATGCCCTTTAAACTTTTTGTGGCTGGAATGTAATCTACATTTTCGTTATCTGAATGACGAATATAGTTATTGAAGTCAATAATCATGCCACCACAATGATTAACAATAAGTTCTGCTATTGTTGGTTTGCCGTCTGGTTCATAACCTAAACATTCAGATAAACTGCCTTGATGGTCTAAATCAACTGCCAGAACTTTCTTACCTTTAAGTGAAAGTGCTGATGACACATTAAATACGGTAGTGGTTTTACCGACGCCACCTTTTTCATTTGCTACTGTAATGATTTTTGGATTCTTGTTATTCATAATTTTACCTCTCGATTTGTGTAAATTCTTACTATTTCTAAAATCGGACAATTTGTCCGATTTGGTGTATTTGAAATAGTAAATATATTTCCTTTAATGACTATATTATAGCACGATGGGTTACATAATGCAATATATTTATGTAAATAAAATAGTAAAAATATTTATTTAATCAGTAATATGTGTTATAATATAGTAAAGAAATAGTAAAAAGAGGTGATAAAGTGGGAGCAGTAATTGTATATGGAGTTGCTATAATCGGTTTCATTATTTTTATCAAAGGTTTGTATGTTCGTACAGTTGATTTCAAGAAGAAAAATGAAATTAGAAATACAAACAAGAAAGATAAAAAGAAGCTAAAGAAAGAACTGAAGCAAAAGTATAAAACTGAAAAGAAAAAGTTAAAATCTGAAATGTCAAAAGAGATTTCAGAGAAGAATAAAGAAAATGAATAAGGGTGATGTGATGAAGAATGAATTAAAAACAGAAATTGTAGGTAAGTTTCCTTGCAGAGATTGTAAAGAGCGTTCAGTTCGTTGCCATCAAGACTGTCTCGCCTACTCTAAATTTAAGGAAGAACATGCTAAAACTAAAAAGGTCATCAATGACTACAGAAAGGAGCATAACCACACACGAAAACTATGGAACTAAAAAGTAGTGAAAGTTTGGAACAACAAAAAGTATTCGCTTGGGCGAAAGTTGTTTCATATTTGTATCACGATATAGACCTTATGTATCATATTCCAAACGAAGGTAAAAGAACTTACTATACAGGTGGAAAAATGAAAAAAGAAGGACTAAAAAAAGGCGTTTCTGATATATGCCTTCCAGTACCTTCCGGTAAATACTCTGGCTTATATATTGAAATGAAGTATGGCAGGAATAAGCCAACAGAAGAACAAGAAAATTTCCTTAAAAGAATTAATAAATTAGGTTATGCCTCATGTGTATGCTACACCGGAGAAGAAGCTATCGACAAAATAAAGCACTACTATGAATTAGGTAACAATGGTTGTGATAACTGCTGTAAGATTACAAGGTGTTCTAATTGCATACATAGTAAAGTTGATGATAACGGTAAGGCTTCTTGCAGTAAATACAATAATAATTACAGCAGGCGTTTAGCTAACTCTTGTGTTGATTTTACTCCTAAAATATATTTTTGCCCCTACTGTGGAAATAAAATTAAATATGTATAAAATAAAAAAATCGGACAATTTGTCCGATTTTTGCTTTATTATTTCTTTATCTAAGTTATTTGTTATTATCAACCCTGCTGTTCCATTATTAAAATAATTTATTTTTGTGACTTAATAATACTTTTACTGAATTTTTTAATTACACCGTTAATCATTTTCTTGCCTTGCAAACAACTTATCCATTCATTAGGTATATCGTTATAGCCATATATTAGCCCAGCTAGACCACCAACTAAAGAAGCAATGGTCAGTATCTCCACCTAAGTTTACTGCTGTAAGGACAGTCTCTTTGTATGAATGAGTGTTTGCAATACACCACAAAACTGACTCTAGTGTATTAATAACATATCCATTTGATTTAACCTTATCTCTAGAAAATAGCAAAAATAATAAATGAAATATACTTGTAAATTCTCTCATATATTCATTGCTATCTTTAGATAAGGTGTATGAATGATATACTTGTTCCATAACTTTGCTAATTGATGTGAGAAGATTATCAATATCAAAAGTGTTATTAATCTTTTCAGTAATAATTTCTAAAACTATTTCACAATAAATAACACAACGCATCTTAGAGATAATATGACTATGGGTTAATGCAGAAACATCACTAACAAATTTCTTCCTTTTATCGAGCGTATCAAATTCTTCCTTACCGTACATATAAAACGCAACAGGCAATATTCTCATAAGTGAACCATTACCGTTAGAGTAATATGAACTTTCGTTTGTGTTATCAAATAGAAGATTAGTTATAGCATATCGACCTATAGCTTTAGCAGTTGAATTACCAACATCAAACACCTTATTGTTTATAGCATATTTGCCGTTATAAAACCATTCTTTGAATTCGTCAGCTATACTATACAAAATATTGGTATTATTTTTACTCTTACTGCATAAGCCTATTGCTGTAGCCAAAATCAAACTTGTATCATCTGAAAAAGTACCTTTCTCTTGATTGTATGTTCCGTTACCCATCATGGTAGTTATTGGGTTGGTATCAAGTTCTTCCCTAGAGCAAAATTCAACCGGTACACCTAAAGCATCACCTATAGCACTACCATAAAAGCTATTATTAATTAATTCTTTAATTAATTTTTTGTTTTTCATAAGTATCGTCCTATTTTTACAAGTAAAACAAAATCGGACAATTTGTCTGGTTTTGCTTTTGGTTATTATCTATCTTTTACAGAAGGTTAATTGTTAATTACATATCCTTATTTTCTCCACGCTTTTAGAATATTCTCTAAATTATCTGCCATTTCTTCTTTGTTAATTTCTAGCTCATTTAAATGATATACATAATTTTCACTATAAGGTAAAATCAATGTATTACCCTCGAACAAATCTAATTTTATTATTGGTTGTTCTATGTTATTTTGGAATTTGATTGTGAACTCTAAATATGTACTTTCGGTTTCTGAATTATCATCTACTATAATAGCACATTTATAGTCAAAGAAATAATTGAAGATATACATGTTATTATTGTTGTTGTTTCAAAGAAAAAATTTTTTGATATGTCATCAATAAAAGATAAGGCAAATTCAGCAATTAACATTATAAATGAAACTAAAAATATAGTTAACATTTTATACCCTATTTTATCTTTTATTTTTTCTTTCTTTACTCTATCAAGATGTTTTTCGCATAGTATTTTAACTTTAGTATTCATAAAAATTGTTTCCTTTCATTGTGAAGTTTTATTCCTTTGAAATGGTGAAATATTTTTCATAAGAAAGAGGCTTGATTGGTTTTGCATATATAGTAGTATTTTTTGAATTTATACTGTAATTGAAAAAATTTAAAGAAGTATAAAAATCAGATGCTAACTTTGGTTCTTTACTACAATGGTAAGAATTATTATCTTCTATGTTTATTACAGCTAGATCACCTAAACGAATGTTATTAGAATATTCTAAGTATTCTATTAGATAATTAAGCAATACAACGCCGTTCTTTCGTTTGTTTTCGGAAATACAGTTATTATTTTCGATAGAGATAATATTATCTATCTTTTTATCAAATAAACTTTTAACAAAATCATATCTATATTCCAGTAAATATGTAAGATAACTATATGGAAATATGCTACCACTAATACGAAAACTATCTCCTTCTTTTATAATAGGATTTTCAGATAATGTTTTATATGAATAGCCTGTAATGGTAAATCTTCTATCAGTATCAGAGAAAGTTTCAATGTTTAAGAATATTAAGCATAAATCATTGTTGTCACCATCGTGGTAAAGTTGATTTTGAATATCACAAAGAAGCAACAAACTGTTGGTGTTACTATAACTATTACATAACATATAGAGATTTCGTAAAAAATATGATTCCATATTATTCTCCCTTACCAATTTTAATATCATACTTATGTATGATTGATAACATCTTAATAACATACGCAGGGCATCTTCTTGCACCTTGTTCCCACTTAACATAAGTGTTAAATGGAATTTCATATTTTTCTGCAAATTGGTTTTGTGATAGACCTTCTAATTTCCGAAAAGTTTTAAGTTTTTTAGCGTTTGCATTATAAACGATTTTATCTGAATTTGAGTGTTGCAACATCATACAACCTTTCTGTAAACCAAATAGTAATTAATGTACCTTTATTATACAACTGAAACACTAAAAAGTCAATTATAATGGGAAAATAAAGGATATATTTTGTGAAAAAAATATTGACTTATTTCTCTTTAATGGTATAATATAAGTAGGGTATAAATTTCTTTTAAAGATTTATTATGTAGTTAATTTGGAAGGGAGTAACTATATGGGATTTATCTTAACTAATGCTCAATACGAGCATATTAATAATGTTTATACCTTAATCTTATCTAGCGAGATTAATGAAAAAGACTATCAAGAACTAACAATATTAGAACTATTACAGGTTAAAGCAAAGTTAGTTGATAAACTAAATGCTTTTGGTGTTATTGATGTAACAACACTAAAAAATGAAATTGCAAAAATTAATAATATCGTGTGTGACAAATTTAGAACACTAGATGATATTTATGTTGTATATAATAATATTACTGACTATCCATTTTTGTCTTATGACAACAAAATTTATGTTGCTACAGAAGAAAATATTGCAAATGCATTATTGAAAGATATGGAAAGTAAAGTAAAAGAAATCAGAATTGAAAAAATTACTGATGTTGCAGAGTATCTCAAAAACTTGTATCTATACAATGGTGTCACAGGCATTCTAGCTAACACTTGTGATGATGCTATTGATAACAATAAAGTTAATATTACTGATATTGTTGTTGGTATTGATAAAATCAGCACACTTAACAATAAAGAAATCGTAAACACATATCTTCACTTAACACAACTTGCACAATTAGGTATCAGTAATGGTATTGATAAATGCATGAAAGATATGCAGTATGCAATTTCTAAGGCAACATTTATTGTTCCTGTAATCGGTGGTAATGATATTAGCCAAATTTCTGTTCCGTTAATGAATCTAGACAATGAAAACACAACAGCAATAGCTGTATATACTGATGACAGCAGTTTTAATGCTGTTGCAGAAAATAGAAGATATGTGAAATATTTACTTACATATGATGAAATAGTAACTCTGTTTAAGTCTAATATTGTTATCAATCCTCAACTATTATGGCTTATTGTAGATAGTGGTGTTAAAGCAAAAATTACTGAAATGAATAGAGCTTCATAAAATGAGAAAAAAGAAAAATCAATATATAAAGAATATACTGCTACTACTTAATTTATTTATGATGGTAACTGTTAATATGTATTTTTCGGCACTAGCATCAAATGATTTTGCTAGTAGCAGTATTATTACATTGTATGTATTAGCTAATGTATTCTTTGCTATCGTCATTGTGTTAGTGAATAAGATATTAGATTTATTAGTGAATAATCAAGGAATTTTAACTGATAAGAAAAAACGCATAACAGCTACTAGAGTAATAGTTACAATAACAGTATTTCTTATGCTATTATTTGTTCTGTATTCTGTTTATGCTACAAATTCAAACAATTTTTTTATGAATTATAGTTTCGTAGCCATCAATTAATATATTGGTGGCTATATTTATATCAAGGAGTAAGAAAAATGAAATCAATTTTACTTTCAATCAATCCTCAGTATGTGGATAAAATCATGAATGGTGAGAAAAAATACGAATACAGAAAGATTAAGTGTAAAGCTGAAGTAGATAAAATGTATATATACTCAACTATACCGGTAAAGAAAGTTGTTGGCGAAGCAAAGATTGAATGTATTTTAGAAGGTTCACCACAAGAAATATGGGAAAGAACAAAATCTAAATCTGGTGTAAGCAAAGAATTTTTTGACAGCTATTTTAGATTTAACAAACAGGCATATGCCTACAAGCTCTATGACATAATTAAATATGATAAGCAAAAAGACATAAAAGAATTTGGTGTAAATTATGCACCTCAGTTGTTTTGTTATGTTGATATGTAAACTAAAATCGGACAAATTGTCCGATTTTTTATTTTTATATAAGATAAAAAGAAGGAGCAGTATGAATAAACATACTGTTCCTTCTTCTTTTAAGGTAATAGCATTCAAATAGCCATTAATATATATAAAGTTTTAAGGAGATGCAAACTTATACATAAGAATTCTTATGTTGGAGAACTAAAACTGTTCCGTATAAATTTTTGAAGAAAATATCAAATTCCTTTTGATGTTTTTTTGCTAAATCAATAAAAACATCAAAGCAGTCTGTTTCACTTGCAAGTATATCAACATTTACTACATTTGTATTCTTAAAGCAGTTTTCATTTACGCCTGCATGAATATCATAATTATTATCTGTTGTGATAACGATATTGTTGCTGAAAATATCATATTCGCTATCAAGATTACAATTGTAGAAGTTGTCGGTGATATACATTAAGACTTCTTTTATTTTTTCTGCTGTAGCATTATCTTTACAAATAAAAATAGTGCGATTATAAGGACTGATAACACCCTTGGAGATGTAATATTGAGCCGTTAAGAAGTTGATTATAGCCATTTTGGAATCATTGCTTTTTTTTGCTCCGACAAAATCATAAAAATCATACAAAATCAATTCATCTGAATACTCTGAAGTGATATTTGCAATTTTATTTTGTAACTTAACATCAGATAGAGAGCAAGACATTTGTACAAGTTTTCGGCATACTTCGTCATCAGATAAGATTTCAACTTCATCATCATTAATGTTACAGTCAAGAATAAATGAGTGAATTAATGACTTTCTGTGTTCTACATCAGATAATAATTCGTTGTTATCCACAAGTGTGTCTTTATTATCATTAAACTTAATTGTACGAAAATAAATACTTAATTTGTCAATAAGGTTAATTAACATATTGCTTTTAATATTATTCATTTCGGTTTCCCCTTGATGTAATTTTAGTTTATTTTTACTATATCACAAACATTAAAAAATAGCAAGAAAAAATAATAAAATTTATTTAATAGCTAGTTTGAATTTGCAGAAAAAATTAGTTGAGAAACCACTATAGGAATATAATAGTTATATATAATTATAAGTATAATCTTTAGATGAATTTATATATAAATTTTAATAATATCTACTCAGTCGTAATAATAAATAAAAATATGACTAAATGATATAAATATGACTATCTACTAATAAATTAATTCGAAATATATTCAATATATATTCTATATTATTCTTATTATATATATGGGGAAAATTAAAATTCTTTACAAGAAAAATAAATAATTCTTGACAATTAATTACAAAAAGAATAAACTAAAATTGTAGTAGAATGAATAGTATAAAATTGTATTTAATGAGTAATACGAGATACAATATTAATTTATTCTATCGCTAAATTAAGAGAAAGGAGAAAATTATTATGGGTCACGCAATTCAAATTGCACCAATCAAAGCTGATGCTACATCTACAATTAAGACAAACCTTGAAAAACTAGCAAATGGTATTAAACCATTCGCTTACGCCGTTGTTGCTCTTGCTCTTGTTGTTATTGGACTAATGTGTCTAATTGGTGGTGACAACGGTCGTGAGGCAGCTAAAAAGTCTGCACCTGCTGTTTGTATTGGATGTATGTTACTGAACGGTGCTGTTACATTCGGTAAGTATCTATCCGGTATTTTCAACTTCGGTTAACAAAAAAAACAGAGAAATTAGAGTTTTTGCAACAATAAATTGTTATAATTCCTAATTTCTCTGTTCTCATAATGGAGAGTGATTAATATGGATTTTATATCATATGTCATTGATAATATGAGTAATTTCGGTATTGTATCATATATCTTTCGTGAACTGGGTTGGATAATAGTTAAGCTACTTGTCTATCTGTGTAATGCTTGTGAAAAATTGTATAAGACCGTATTTTCGCTGATAGGTTTTTTCTACTCTAGTGAAATAATGACTTATATACAAAACAAACTATTTCCATTTATCGTCATAGCATTTACATTGTCTATTTTGATATTAGCATATAATCTCATAGTAAAATTTGATGATAAAGAGAGAAAGAAGAAGCTAACAACCTTTGGCGAGAACTTTATTTTGTTTGCAATTATTTTATTTGGTTTACCATACATGTTTACAGGTAATAGTGTGTGGAATAGCCAGAATAAGATTGATATATCTAATACTTCGTATAGCTATTCGGATAATAACAATTATCTAATCGGTACTCTTCGTGGAACATTGCTTAATGAAGATAGTGGCAAGAAAAAAGCAGGGTCACTTGATGGTGGTATAATGTCTGCTCTTAAATGGAAGAGTTCAGACTCAACTACTGCTGAAGATACTGTTGCTTTATATTTGACGGACTATCTTTTTATGTACCAAAAATACGCTAAGACTTACGCTGGTAACAATAAGTTTGTTAAGGAAGTTTTAGAAAACTCAAATAAAAATAAAAATCAATACCAAAATAGTGATGGTAAGATAAATGCTTTATCTATTAACAGTATTAATGAGGATATAGACCAAGATACCGTTGAAGAAATATTGGAAGAAAATTATCCAATTAAATTTAGCGAAATTAATGGTGTTGAAGATACAGGTGAGTCAAACGAGAATTATGTAAATTCTTTAGGAATGAATGTAATGACTTTTGGCATTTACAACTGGTTTAAAGACGACCAAGAGGTTTACGCACTTACTACAAAAAATGATGATGGTAAAACGCTGAAAGTATATTGTGAAGCCGATACAGATTTATCAGAATATTTGTTTAGAAACTCTCATGAAGAATCTTTGGCAAATGGCACTCTGATGGATACGCCGTCGAAAATAAACAAGTTCTTTGATTTCCTCGAAGAAACACCTTACCGATATTCAGTTGAATGGCTACCTTTATTTTTGTCTTTATTTTCATTAATTCTAGTCTTTTTTGGTTTAAGTTTTAAAACTGCATCACTGATATGGAATTTAGCATTTAATCATATATTGGTTTATATTTTTGCAGCCGGAGATATGGCAGGAGGACAAAAAACAAGAGAAATATTAAAATCTATGTTTTCGATTATTATGACAATAATTTTTTGTTTTGTTAATCTTCAGCTTTACTTAATGGGTCAAAGCTATTTGCAAAATGCTAAATTCTCTGGTGCTTATGGCTCAATTACTCAGTCAATCATTCTGTTGTTCTTTGCAATCGCTTGTGTAAATGGACCAAACATCCTAATCAAATTGTTTGGTATTAGTGGTTCTGGTCTTGTCGGAGCAATAATGGCTGGCAAAGGTATTCAAGCAGGTGCTAAGGCTGTTAAAAATACAGTTGGTACAGCAGTTGGTGTTGGAGCAGGACTTGTTGGCTATGCTAAAGGCGTAAAAGAAGCAAAGGCAGGAAGTACTTCAGCCTTAAATGGTGGCTTTGGCAATGATGATAAGCAAGAAAGCCAAGGAGATAATCCATTTAGTGCAGGCGATAATAAAAGCACTAATGATAATGAAGTTGCTCAACTTGAAGAAGGACAATCAAATGATAACACCGATAATGAATTTGGTGGATATGTTGGTGATGGTTCAGATAAATCTGATAAAGCCAATAGCGAAACTAATATTGGTGGTATAGACGGCTCTGAAGGTTCAAATGACATAGATAGTAGTGAAACAAATACTTCTGACGAAAAGGGTGCTGTTTTTGTAACTGACAAGGATAAACAGTTAAGTGGTTATGGCAATAAAGATGCAAAACTTCAAGATAAAGACCTATATAAAAATTCATCTATATACGACCAATGTAAGGAATTAGGTATGAGTAATGAAGAAGCTACACAGACCCTTAAAGACCTTACAAGTGATAATGGTAAAAAAGATGATGCCTACGACCGTATTGGTAGCTTTGTTGATTATGATAAAGCTACAGAAAGTGAAAAGAAAGGTGGACTAGGCTTATCTGACGAAAAGATGAAGCAGTTGCAAGAAGGTGACAAGGTATATGGTGAAGGTCATAGTACACGCTCTGTTGGTAAATTCTGTGCAGACCAAATGCTAAAGAAAGCTGATAAAGAAGCTACTAAACAGGTGTATAACAGTGCAAGTCCTCATAGATTTAATAAGGCTAATGGCGAAGTTGAAAGTATACCAAGTGAATTCAATAGTCGTTCTGGAGCATTTACAGGCACAACTAATGTTGGTAATGCGACAAGCACTTATAACAATTATAGCAATTCAACTATTGGTAATAGCAATATTAATTCAAGTAATACTGCTAACTCTTCAACAAATGGTTTTACAGGCTCTGGTAACAGAGATGTTAGTAGAATGTCAAAGGCTATTTATGGTACTACTGTTGGAGATGTATTGATGCCTAATCTATCTCGTAGGTATCGACAAGGTAGAGAGGCAGGCTACAATAGTTACAATAATGATAGTGCTAGTGCTGTTCTACAAGAAGAAGCTCTAGCAAGAAACCAAGCTATGGCTGATGAGATTTATAAGAACAATGCTGTTTACAATGTAACAATGTCTAATGTGATTGAAAACCAAGCTAATGTATCACAAGATATATAAGCAATACTAATAATTGTACCTCACATTTATAAAATGTGGGGTACAGTTGTAATTTATGTAAGAAGGTGAAGTTGTGAAATACAAAATGATAAAAGAAATTAAAGCCAATATCAAGATGTTTAAATTCATTTATATTGCCGATTTATTTTTTCTTGCATTTTGGCTTTTTCTGGGTTCAAATATGATGAACTTTGTATATTCCGGATTTCGTATTCCATTTTTTATAGGTCATGCAATTATCGGTTTTATTGTTAGAGCTAAAAGCCCATATAACTGTGATAAAAGAATTTATCAAAGTATGATGATTTTATATAGCAGGGATAGAATATGTTACGAAGGAGTAAAGGATACAAATACAAAAGATAATCAAATGATTAAAGGTACGAAAGATATGTACAGCAACATAAGTCACAAGTTTTTAGGCTGATGAAAGGGTGAGAAAATATAGTGCAACTTTTTAAAAAGAAATCTAAAACTGATGAACAGGAAGAAAAATTAAATAATAAGTTAAGAAATTTAGATGATGAAACCAGAGAAGCCTACGAAAAGCTCTATGGTAAGAAATTGGATAGTGATGATAGTGATAAGAAAGATAATGGTAAGAAACCAAAATCTATAAAAAAGAATGGCAAAAAAATTAAGAAAAAGAAACAAACACCTCAGCAAAAAACAATAGCTGAAGTTTTATCTATAGTTGATGAATACAACAGTGATGTATTTATCACAAAGAATGAACAGTATATGGACTTCGTTGGAATTAACTGCAAAGACCTCGAAAATGCAAGTGATGATGAAGTTATTTATGACTTAATAAATCTTACAAAGATGAATAAGTCATACGATAAGTGTTACAAGATTATTGGTATTAATTTTCCTACCAATACAAAGTCACAACAACTATTTTATCGTAATCTTATCGCAAAGACTGTTGACGATAATTTAAGACAAATACAAATTGAAAAGTATAATGAACTTGTTGATATTGAGAAAAACAATACTGACAGAGAATATTACTTTATGATATGGGGCGAAACATATGAAGATGTTATTGCTAATAGAAATCTTATTTTAAGAATGTTGAAACCGTCTAAGTTAGCAAGAGAACTATCTTTTTCTGAAAAACTACAACTTCTATTTAAATTGACTAACAAGTGTTCTGTATCGTATTCAAGCGAAGAATACGAGAATTACATAAGAGAAGTTGATGCTGATGAACAAGTAGAAATGTTAGGATACAATCCTTATCTACTAGCTAAAATCGGTGTGCAAGGTGGCGTTTCATTCAAAGATGATGCAGTTGTAAGAATAGGAAATGGTTATGAAGAATGTATAAGAATATTTGCTTATCCTTCTGAAGTGGACCGACATTGGTTGACTTACATTATGAATATTCGTAATGCTGTAACAACCCTTGATGTAAGAAATCTGGATTCACATGAGGTAAAGAAAGAAATTAATAAGAGTATTTCTGAATATGGCTCACGAGAAAAACAAGCAAAAAACTACTCAGATTACAGCGATGCTCACCAAAGAAGAACAGAATTAAAGCAACTTTACGAACAAGTATCTTCACAAGGTGAAGTTCTGAAAGAGATTGTTGCCAGAATTTATATTTCATCTAAATCAAGGGAAGAACTTGATGAACAGGTTAAAAAAGTTTCCGAATATCTTGAAAAAGAAGAATATAAGAATACCGTTAACCTTAACGAAAACAAACTTGAATGGCAGTCATTATTTCTTAACTTGAACGAACAGGATAAGTTAAATAACAAGAGAAAGGCTTTTCCTATTCCTTCTTCAGTATTAGCAGGTGGCGACCCATTCCATTTTACTTCACTCAATGACCCATATGGTTCTTACTACGGAACAACTACTACAGCAGGTGCAAGTGGTAAAGTTATTTTTGACTTATTCCAAGTTGATGCCTTGCGTACATCATATAACGGTTGCGTGTTTGGGCGTATGGGTTTTGGTAAATCAACCCTTTTAAAGAAAATGTTTAGAGATAGAGCAGGTCGAGGCGATTACATAAGAGTTATTGACTGCGTTGGTGAATTTGAGGAATTAGCTTTAAGATGTGGTGGTAAGGTTATTTCACTTGACGGTACTGACGGTACTATCAATTTCTTGCAAATTATGAAACTTGCAGAAACTGAAAGTAATAGTGTTAAGCAACATCTATCCAAGGTTAATACTATGTATCACTTCCTAAATCCGGAGTCCTCTGAAGCAGAAAGAACAGAGTTCGAAAACATTTTAACTGAACTATATGTTGAGAAGAAAGTACTTCCTGCCGATAATAGTATGTATAACCAGTACAACATTACTAATCGACCTAATGATGAATACCCAGTATTATCAGATTTATTAGAGTTAATTCACCGAAAACTTGACGAATTAAATTCATCAGATACAAGACTTAACGAAGAAAAAGTTAAATATCTTGTTGAAATTGAAAGAACAGTACATAACCTTGTTGCTAACTATGGTAGTATCTTTGATCGTCATACAACTATGACAAATCTAGTAGATGAACATATTGTTGTATATAAAATCAAAGAACTTTCATCTATGAAACAGCAAATTTTTGACGCTCAACTTTTTTCAGCATTATCCACCTGCTGGTCTAATGCTATTAAAATCGGTACACCAACAAAGAAACTTGTTGAAGAAGGTGTAATTGGCAAAAGAGATGCTACACACTTCATGTTGTTCCTTGACGAAAGCCATAATACTATTAACGCAACTAAGCCTTATGCTGTACAGCAGGTTTTAAAATACGCTAGAGAAGGCAGAAAGTTTTTTGCAGGTATTTATTTGGCAAGTCAGAACATTCGTGACTTTGTTCCGGAAGGTACATCAGTAATTGAGTTACAGCAGATTAAGGAATTATTTGAACTGTGTCAGTACAAGTTTATTCTTAATCAAGATAATAATGCTATTGAAACTATTAAGAATGTTTTAGGCAATTTAACAGAAAGTGAAATAGCTATTGTTCCACAACTACAGAAAGGACAAGCAATCTTGTCTGTATCAAACGAAAAGAAAGTTGTATTCAATATTAAGGTAACGCCTGAAGAACTTAGAATGTTTAAGGGTGGCGTATAATGGAACAACTCATGGGTGCTATGGCACAAGTTGTAAAAGCTATTGTCAAGTGGATAAAGAGAGTTGTAATAGTTATAAATTCTATGGGCTTGCCATTATTTATAGCCTTACTTGTTGGTACAGTTATTACCATATCAATTGCAGAACAAAGTAATTCGTCATCTAGTGATAATGAAACTTCTATATCTGAAGAAGATGCAGGCGAAGGAACTGCACAAGACACTATTAAGTTCGCAAAACAATATGTAGGTAAAAATCTACAATACTTTTTGGACCACGATAACAGTGGTAGATTTTTTGGAAATCATTGGTGTGCTATGTTTTGTGGTTACGTTTTATATAATACAAACAAAGATAGTATAGCCTCAAAAACTTTTTCTGCCTCTTGTTCAGCGTGGAATTCAGCATTAAATAGTAAAGGCAAACTTCATTTAAAAGGTTCAAGCTATAATCCTAAAGCTGGCGACCTAGTGTTTTTCGGTAGTGGTGGTAGTGAACATGTAGGTTTAATAACATCATCTGATACAAAGAATAAAAAGATTACTACTATTGAAGGTAATAGTGGACAAGGACCTTATCCATGGGGTTCAGTTGTTACTGACGGTAAGGTAACTTTCAACAGCGGTGCAAACGGCACAATCCTTATGGAAAATGCTGACGGTCAGCCGC
>ERZ791740.810-NODE-810-length-21773-cov-6.969426_pt1 | contig 21773 bp, 15 predicted proteins | sample MGYA00510041_ERZ791740 | MGnify/ENA primary metagenome ERZ791740 (study PRJEB30046, sample SAMN00791959) | human gut metagenome | study: EMG produced TPA metagenomics assembly of the A metagenome-wide association study of gut microbiota in type 2...
TGGGATCCCGTAACAGCGAGAGCAGAGAACACATCCTGCATATTAAAACAGCAACAGAAATGATGTTAAGACAACTGGCAAAAACAACGGATGAATATCATCTGACAGAGACAGACATTGCTTTAATCACAACGGCATCTTCACTTCATGATATTGGTAAGATCTGTATTCCAGAGGAAATATTGAATAAACCAGGCAGACTTACAGATGAAGAATTTAAGATTATGAAGACACATAGTGAGCTTGGTGCAGCTATAATTAAGGATATGGATTTTCCACAAGATCATCCACTGGTACATACCGCATGGGAAATCTGCAGATGGCACCATGAAAGATGGGATGGAAAGGGCTATCCGGATGGATTGAAAGGTGAAGAAATACCAATCGCTGCACAGGTGGTATCAATCGTTGATGTTTATGATGCACTCACTAGTGAAAGATGTTACAAGAAAGCATTTGATCATGACACAGCAATTAAGATGATTCTGGATGGACAATGCGGTCAGTTTAATCCGATACTCCTTAAGTGCTTTAAAGAACTAAGCCCATCGTTTTCTAAATTGATTAGCAAAGAGAATGATGATAATAAATATTATCATGAAGCACAGAGACTTTCAAATGAAATACTCAGCGATAAATCCTTACCGAACCAGATTTATTCGCAGAGTCTTATAAAGGTTATGCAGGAAAAGATTGATTTCTTCAAATCAAACAGTGGCTTATATTCGATTGATTATAATGCGGTTTCAGGTCAGTTAACTATACTAAATGAAAAACAGCAGATATTATGTCAGGTAAATAATCCGAATTTAAATCTGTTCAAAGAATTCGGAATAAATAGGGAAGAAGCTCAACGTATTCAAGTTTTCTTACATCAGACATCTGTATATAATAAAGAAATTTCTGTGCAGATAAAAGCAAAAGTGGAGAATGAAAGTCAGATGTATAAACTGAAATTGCATACGTTGTGGTCTCCTTTAAAGAAGGATGGATATATCGGAATCATTGGATATTTTGACATTGTAAAATAGAAAAATGCAAAGGGAACTCAGAGGAGGAGTAGGAGTGGAAAAGAAAAAATGGAACAGAGTTTTGCCGGCACTTCTGGTAATGGTGATAGCTATATCACTTTTGTCAGGTTGTGTAGGCAAAAGTGCTGAAAAAGAGGATGCAGAAACAATTACTGTGTACTTATGGAGCACAAGCCTATATGAAAAATATGCACCATACGTCCAGGAACAACTTCCGGATATCAATGTTGAATTTGTAGTAGGGAATAATAATCTGGATTTCTACAAGTTTCTTAAAGAAAATGGTGGATTGCCGGATATTATAACATGCTGTCGTTTTTCACTGCATGATGCGAGTCCACTTAAAGATGGTCTGATGGATCTATCCACAACCAATGCGGCCGGTGCTGTCTATGATAGTTACCTTAGCAATTTTATGAATGAGGATGGAAGCGTAAACTGGCTTCCGGTGTGTGCGGATGCACATGGTTTTATAGCCAACAAAGATCTTTTTGAAAAGTATGATATCCCTCTTCCAACAGATTATGAAAGCTTTGTTTTTGCTTGTCAGGCATTTGACAAAGTGGGAATTCGTGGGTTTACTGCGGATTATTATTATGATTATACATGTATGGAAACACTGCAGGGGCTGTCTGCATCAGAGTTGTCTTCTGTAGAAGGTCGCAAGTGGCGTACTATCTACAGTGATCCGGATAATACAAAGAGAGAAGGTCTGGACAGCATCATCTGGCCGGAGGCTTTTGAAAACATGGAACAGTTTATTAAGGATACTGGTCTGAGTCCGGCTGATCTGGATATGAATTATGATGATATAGTTGAGATGTATCAAAGTGGAAAGCTTGCAATGTACTTTGGAAGCTCTTCTGGAGTAAAAATGTTTCGGGATCAGGGGATTAACACAACATTTCTTCCATTCTTTCAGAAGAATGGTGAAAAGTGGCTTATGACTACGCCGTACTTTCAGGTGGCTTTAAACAGTGACCTGACAAAGGATGCGACACGCCGGAAGAAGGCAATGAAGGTGCTGAACACAATGCTTTCAGAGGATGCACAGAACCGGATTATTAGTGATGGACAGGATCTGTTAAGCTACAGTCAGGATGTGAATCTTAAGCTTACTGAGTATCTGAAAGATGTGAAACCTGTGATAGAAGAAAATCATATGTATATCCGCATTGCGTCAAATGACTTTTTCTTGGTTTCCAAGGATGTGGTCTCTAAAATGATCACAGGAGAATATGATGCAGAGCAGGCTTATCAGTCATTTAATTCCCAGCTCCTTGAGGAGAAATCCGCTTCTGAGAAAGTAATATTGGATTCACAGAAATCTTATTCCAACCGTTTTCATAGCAGCGGCGGAAATGCGGCATATTCGGTTATGGCCAACACTCTGCGTGGCATTTATGGGACAGATGTGCTTATTGCAACCGGAAACAGCTTTACAGGAAATGTGTTGAAAGCCGGATACACAAAAAAAATGGTGGGAAGCATGATTATGCCAAATAGTCTTTCAGCTTATAGCAGCAAAATGAGTGGGGCTGAGCTAAAAGAGACAGTGAAAAACTTTATAGAAGGCTATGAGGGAGGCTTTACACCATTTAACCGTGGTTCTCTTCCTGTGTTCAGTGGCATTTCTGTGGAAATCAAAGAAACAGATGATGGTTATACATTGAGTAAAGTTACAAAGGATGGAAAGAAAGTTCAGGACAATGATACTTTTACAGTAACCTGTCTTGCGATACCTAAACACATGAAAGCTTATCCGGCAGATGAGAATATTGTGTTTGATGGAGCAGATACCACTGTAAAAGATACCTGGACAGAATCTGTATCAGAGAATAATGCCGTTCTTGCAGAGCCCAAAGACTACATGACCTTGAGGTGAGAAGTATGGATATTAAGAATTATAATAAAGACAGAAAGAGAGCTGTTATGGGAAAAAGATTTGGGATAGCGGCCTTTATAGCTGTTTTTGCGTGCATTATTCTGCTGATTTTCCAATATTTTAGATTTGTATCGAAAACTGTTTATGAGGAAAGCGTTTCTCATCTGACGGAAGTTTTTCATCAGTCTGATAATATGCTGAGAGAACTGACAGATAAGAATCTGACGTATCTTCATATGTGGGGTGAGAATCTGCAGAATATCACCAGTGAAGACGAAATTCGTGATTATATAAAGAAAGCACAGGAAAATGCAGGCTTCGTAGAATTTTATTTTCTGTCAGCTGACGGGAACTATAAGGTTATAACAGGCAATACTGGGTATCTTGGATTACAGGAAAATATTGAAGAGGAAATCCGGCAGGGAAATGATGTTATTGCGAATGCAGCAGTTCCCGGAAAATCCCAGCTGCTTGTTTTTGCTACTCCTAAGGCTCATGGAATATATCAGGGATTTGAATATGATGCGATTGCTATTGCCTATGAAAACTCTGATATCGTAAATGTACTGGATATCTCTGTTTTCAATGGAAATGCCCAGAGTTTTGTTGTTCATCCGGATGGTCGTGTTGTGGTGGATCATTCTTCTGCATCATGGGGGAATGTGTATAATTTCTTCGGGTTTCTAAGAGAGCATTCTGATATGTCTGAAAAAGAGGTCAATGAGCTTTTGGATAAGTTTAAAGCAGGACGTACCGATGCGATGCTGCTAAATCTGGATGGAAGGAGCTACTATCTGGTCTATGAAAAATCGGATATCCAGGACTGGATGTTCTTAGGACTTGTACAGGCGGATATCGTCAATGACAGTATGAACAGTCTGCAGCGTAGTACGATACTTCTTGTCAGTGCGGTTGTGTTATGTATTGCCGCATTCTCTATAAGCCTTGTTATTCAAAAAAGCAGGATAAACTTAAAGAAAAAAGATACGGAGATACTGTACCGGGATGAGCTGTTTCAAAAGCTTTCAATGAATGTGGATGACGTTTTTCTGATGCTGGATGCAAAAACATACCATGCAGATTATGTTAGTCCTAATGTGGAAAACCTGCTTGGCATTACGGTAGAACAGATTCGTAAAGATATTAATATTCTGGGAAAACTGCATATAGCAGAACAGGGAGATCCAGAGAAAAATTATCTGGAAGAAATACAGGTTAATGGACAGAGAGAATGGGATTTTGAATATGTTCATCTGAGGACAGGAGAAAAACGCCGGTTCCATAATATTGCAATGGGCAGTGAAGTAAACGGTAAAAAGAAATATATCCTGGTTATGTCAGATCGTACTGCTGACTGGAAAATGAATCAGGCACTTTCTGAGGCAGTACGTGCTGCAGAGACGGCAAATAGGGCAAAGAGTACTTTCCTTTCCAATATGTCTCACGATATCCGCACACCAATGAATGCGATTATCGGTTTTACCACACTGGCGGTAAGTAATATTGATGATAAAAAAAGAGTCCGGGATTATCTGGGCAAGATTCTTTCCTCCAGTAATCATCTTCTCTCACTGATAAATGATATATTGGATATGAGCCGTATCGAGAGTGGAAAAATTCATCTGGAAGAAACTGAGGTAAGCCTGTCGGATGTACTTCATGATCTGAAGACCATCATAAGTGGGCAGATTTATGCAAAGCAGCTGGATCTTTATATGGATGCAATGGATGTGACAAATGAGGATGTTTATTGTGATAAGACAAGACTGAATCAGGTACTTTTAAATCTTTTGTCTAATGCAGTTAAATTTACTCCTGCAGGAGGAACTATTTCTGTAAGGTTGAAGCAGTTCCCAGGGACAGTAAAGGACAGTGGACTGTACGAGATCCGGGTAAAGGATAACGGAATCGGCATGAGTACAGAATTTGTAAAGAAGATTTTTTCTCCTTTTGAGAGAGAGCGTACTTCCACAGTCAGCAGGACTCAGGGTACAGGACTTGGCATGGCCATTACCAAGAATATTGTAGATATGATGGGTGGAACGATTGAGGTTCAGACAGAACAGGGCAAAGGTACTGAATTTATTGTCCGTCTGCCATTTCGGATTCAGTTTAAGCAGCATCAGACAGAGAAGATTGCAGAACTGGAAGGCCTTAAGGCACTGGTTGTAGATGATGATTTCAATACCTGTGACAGTGTGACAAAAATGCTTGTGAGGATTGGAATGCGTTCAGAATGGACACTTTCCGGAAAGGAAGCTGTTCTTCGTGCACGACAGTCTATGGAACTGGGAGATGCATTCCACGCTTATATCATCGACTGGCGTCTGCCGGATATGAATGGCATTGAAGTCACCCGCCAGATTCGCAGCCTTGGTGATGATACACCAATCATTATCCTGACTGCTTATGAATGGTCAGATATCGAAGTGGAAGCCAGAGCTGCAGGGGTAACTGCTTTCTGTGCAAAACCAATGTTCATGTCAGATATCAGAGATACGTTGATGATTGCCATTGGACAGATGCAGGCAGAAGCAGAGGATACACGCCCTTTAGCATCAGGTTCAGATTTCAGAGGCAGATGTATATTGCTTGTGGAAGATAATGAACTAAACAGTGAAATTACAGTGGAGATTCTTAATGGATATGGATGCCAGGTTGATACTGCCGTAAATGGAGCAGAGGCAGTTAAGAAAATTAAGAATTCGAAGCCGGGTGATTATGAACTTGTGCTGATGGATGTGCAGATGCCGGTAATGAATGGATATGAGGCTACCCGCCAGATACGTGCTCTGAATGACCCGGCACTGGCTGGAATTACCATTCTTGCCATGACTGCCAATGCATTTGATGAGGACAAAAAGAAAGCACTGGAATGCGGTATGGATGGCTTCTTAACCAAACCAATAGTTATTGAGGAATTAATCGGTGTATTACAGAAAAATCTGGATTAGTTAAGAAAAAACAAAGTGATGCTAAGAAAACGTACGGTGATAATTGGCAGAATAATGCGGGTGAGACAGATCATATTGATCCGTTAGCTAATTATGTGGCTCATCATCGGAGTTATATGCGTTATTGTGTTAAAAATATATCGGCCTATATTGAAAAATATACAACAAATTATACAAAACTGCTAAAAATATTCGAAATAATTATATAAAAATAGCAATTGTACCCAATAAAATAATGTGATACAATCAAGGAAACTAAAACAAAAGAAATAGTTTCCTTGATTTTTTGTTTTATAAGCGTCACTGATACACAACATTAAAAGGAGCATTATGGATAATAAAGAGAAGATTTTACAGGCAACGATACAGGCATTTAATCAAAAAGGCCTTAAATTTACAATGGACGATATTGCTTCTATTCTTGCAATGAGTAAGAAGACAATATATACAATTTTTAAAGATAAGAACACTCTGTTTATGGAGATGGTAGATTATCTGTTTGACACGATTAAAGAGAGCGAATCAAAGATAATAGAAGATGATACATTATCAACAATTGAGAAGATAAGACGTATTCTTGGAGTTATGCCTGAGAGTTATAAAGATATTGATTTAAGACAATTGTATATGTTAAAAGACAAATTCCCGGAGATATACAGACACGTTGAAGAACGTCTGGAGAATGGCTGGGAGACAACGATTAAGCTTTTGGAACATGGGATTGAGGAAGGAGTGATAAGACCGGTTAATTTATTGATGTTTAAGATGATGATGGAGGCATCAATAGAACAATTTTTCCAAAGAGATATTCTTATGAGGGCAGGAATGACATATACACAGGGACTTGATGAGATTGTTGGAATATTATTAGATGGCGTGGCAGTTAAGGAAAGTCATTGAAAATAAAAAGGAGGAATATATAATGCAGGACAAATCAAAGGTTATATTTAACAATGAAATTGATAGAAAGGCATATAGAAAAGCTATTAATTCAAAAAAAAAATATGCAAGAAAATATGGTGATGACAGCAATGCCGACTATAAGGTGACAATAAAGAAGAACAAATACATAGGTGATATGCTTGGCGTGTATGATGTGAGGGTTGCAGATAAGCCTGCAAGCGTATCTAACGGTAATAAAGAAGAATTTGATACTGATAAAGGTATTATAGTTGGCAATATAAGAATGGGTTTTGGACATTACAGAATATCAATGGCGATTGCTTCAGCGGCTAATGCACTTGGATATGTTCCTTACTGGATGGATCTTAATTCTTATGATAATACAACCTGTACTAAAGTTATAAGGGCACAGAACGACCTGTATTCACTTGGTTCAAGGTTATCACAAAAGAGCAGGCTGTTTAACAGACTGGTGTGGGAACCAATGAATTACGAGGGTTTCAGGAAGCTTTCCTATAACGCTTCAGACCAGAAGAATGCCGAGCTTATGGCACCTGTATATAAGAATGTTCCTAAAGATATTCCGGTTATTGCAACTCATGTATGGCCGGCACAGGCGGCAGTACACGCAGGTATGAAAAATGTTGTTAATGCAATACCGGATAACTGGCCAATGGCATTGCATTTGTCAGAAGGAAGTATTCATACAGTCCAGACTCATTATGCTTATCAAGGTTACAGGATACTTAATGGAATGGACGGCAATAAGGTGTTAAATGAAATGCCAGCAGATAGTCTTGTATACACAGGACATTATATCGACCACGAGCTTGTAGCTAATATTGAGGCTGACTGCAATGCAAGAATAGCAAGAAAACAGAACGGAAAGCCTATGAGATTTCTGCTTACAATTGGTGGCGCAGGTGCACAGAAAGAGATATTTGCCCATATAATTAAATACCTTATTCCTTATATTAAGAAGAATAAGGCAGTGTTATATGTTAATGTTGGTGATTATAAAAATGTATGGGACGAACTTATAAGAGATATCCCACAGATGAGAGAACTGGCAACTGAGCATTTTGACAACTGGAAAGATACGAAGGCATTTGCCACGAAAACATTATCAGCCAGCCAGATAAACAATTCTGATGTAGTGACAGATAACAATAGAGATGATAATTCTAAGAATATTATAGCAGATAATTCAAGTGAAGATACATCTGATAATATAACAGGTATCCACGGCTTTTATCATAAGAATATATTTGAGGCAGTGTATTGTACTAACCTTTTGATGAGAAGTGCAGATGTGCTTGTTACCAAACCAAGTGAATTAGCATTCTATCCAGTGCCAAAGTTATTTATAAAGAGAGTTGGCGGACACGAACAGTGGGGTGCTGTTCATTCAGCAGAGATAGGTGACGGAACACTTGAGTGCAGGGATATACCTCATACTTTACAGATGATAAAGCTGTTTATGGAAGATGATACATACATTACAGATATGTGTGAGAACATCAAGAAGAATAAACAGATGGGTATATATAATGGTGCATATGAGGCTGTCAAATTAGCAGTGAATATGAAGAAATCAGACATTTAATACGGCGTGCAGAAATCAGACACTTAAAAAATATGAAGAAATCAGACATATAGAAAGAAAAGAGGTAGCGTATGGGGCTTAATAAGAAAGAAATGGCATCTTATGGCATAGGTGCAGTTGGCAAGGATATGGTTTATATGTTTTGTGCAAGTTATATTCTGTATTATTATCAGGATATACTTGGGGTTAGTGCGATAGCAATGGGGATTATACTTCTTGCGGCACGAGTATTTGACGCATTTAACGACCCTATAATGGGTGTAGTTGTTGCAAAGACAAGAACCAGATGGGGAAAGTTCAGACCATGGCTGTTTATTGGAACATTGCTTAATGCTGTTGTATTGTTTCTGATGTTTTCTGCACCACCAACACTTGATGGCGGCGGACTTGTTGCTTATGCCGCAGTAACTTACGTTTTGTGGGGCGTTACTTACACAATGATGGATATTCCTTATTGGTCAATGATACCAGCTTTTACAGAGGGCGGTAAGGAAAGAGAGAATATGTCAACGATGGCACGTTCCTGTGCAGGTGTAGGTTCAGCACTTGTTACAATTATTACAATGCAGTGTGTATATATGCTTGGAAAGGGCAATGAATATGCAGGTTTTAAATGGTTTGCACTTATAATATCAATACTGTTCTTTGCTGCAATACTTATTACCTGCTTTAATATTAGGGAAAAATCAACAGTTGATGTTGAAACAGTATCAGTAAAGCAGATGTTCAAGGCACTTTTTCAGAATGATCAGGCTGTTACAGTGGTTATAACAATTGTTCTTATCAATACATCTGTGTACATAACTTCTAACCTTGTCATATATTTCTTTAAATATGATTTTGGCGGTGCAGACTGGTACAACGGCTATACACTATTTAATACATTTGGTGGTGCAATACAGATATTATCAATGATGGTATTGTTTCCGCTTCTTAGAAAGTTTTTGAACACAATAAAGATATTTTATGTAAGTTTTGTTATGGCTATTGCTGGTTATATAGTTTTATTTATTCTTATATTCACATCAATGTCGAGTGTGTTTATTTTGTTTATTCCAGCATTTTTCATATTTGCGGCAAATGGAATGTTATTAGTCTTAACGACTATATTTCTGGCGAATACGGTTGATTATGGCGAATTTAAGAATAAGCGAAGAGATGAGAGCGTTATATTTTCAATGCAGACATTTGTTGTAAAGCTTGCTTCAGGCATAGCCGCATTAGTTGTGTCAATATGCCTTTCAGTGTGCAGGTTAAGCAGCAATACAGATGCGGTTACAGATGCTGTGGCTGGTGGTTCGGTAGTAGGACTTAGAATGACAATGACAGTAATTCCGATAATAGGTCTGCTTATCGCAGTATTTTACTTCCACAGAAAGTACATTTTAACAGAGCAGAAAATGGAAGAGATAACGGAAAGAATTAAGGAGAGCCATTAATGATAACGATTAATAATAATATGTATGTGCTTGATACTGACAATACATCTTATGTATTTGCCATGCTTGGAAGCGGGCAGTTGGAGCATTTGTATTATGGAAGAAAGTTACACGCCAATGAGGCTGTGATGACAGAGAAGCATACATTTATTCCGGGTAATACTAATGTATACAATAAAGATTATTCGTCTTATTCGCTGGAAGATGTGTGCCTTGAAATGTCATCATTGGGAAAAGGCGATATAAGAGAGCCTTTTATCGAAGTCACATATCCTAATGGAAGCAGTACAACGGATATGGTGTTTGACAGGGCAGAGATTATACAGGGCAAGGAAGAATACGATACGCTTCCGGGGTCTTATGATGATAATGGAGAGGTTGAACAGCTCGTTATCTATCTTAAGGACAGGAATTATAATCTCACACTGGAGCTTCATTATTATGTATATGAAAAATGTGACATTATAACAAGAAGTGCCAAGCTTGTTAATTCAGGAAATGAGAGCGTAAGGCTTGAAAGATTAATGAGTATGCAGCTTGATTTAAACGAGAGTGATTATGAATTGTCATTCTTTAATGGTGCGTGGGCAAGGGAGATGAATAGAAGCAGAATACCCCTTCGTGCCGGTAAGTATGTAAATGAGTCTGTAACAGGAACATCATCGAACAGAGCTAATCCATTTTTTATGATAGGAAGAAGTTCAACGACAGAAGATTATGGTGAATGTTATGGATTTAATCTTATATACAGCGGCAATCATTATGAAGCGGCACAGGTTAATTCATATGGTAAATTAAGGCTTGTATCGGGAATTAATCCAGCTACATTTTCTTATATTATTGAAGCAGGAAAATGCTTTGAAGCTCCGGAGGCTGTGCTTACTTATTCATACCAGGGGTATAATTCGATGAGTCATAATATGCACGAATTTGTAAGAAAGCACATTGTGCGTGGAAGCTGGCGTGACAAAGAAAGGCCTGTTCTTATTAATAGCTGGGAAGCGGCATACTTTAATATTAATGAAAGAAAGCTTGTGAAGCTTGCAAAGGCGGCTAAGGATACAGGTGTTGAATTGTTCGTTATGGATGATGGCTGGTTTGGTGAGAGAAATGACGACACAAGTTCATTAGGTGACTGGACACCGAATAGCAGAAAGCTTCCAAATGGAATAGCTGGCATCGCTGATAAGATAAAAGAATCCGGGCTTAAATTTGGAATATGGGTTGAGCCTGAGATGGTGAGTGTGAACAGCCGATTATATGAGGCACACCCTGAATGGGTAATTGAAATACCAGATGTAGAACATTCAGAGGGACGAAACCAGAGAATCCTTGATTTAACCTATGAATCTGTTCAGGACTATATAATTGAGAAGATGAGTGAGGTGTTCTCATCAGCAGATATATCTTATGTAAAATGGGATATGAATAGAATATTCAGTGATTATTATTCTAAAAATCTGCCGCCTGACAGGCAGAAGGAAGTATCACATAGATATGTGTGTGGTTTATACAGATGTATGAAGGAGCTTACTAATAGATTTCCTGACATATTATTTGAGGGCTGTGCGGCAGGCGGCAACAGATTTGATCTGGGAATGTTATGCTATTTTCCGCAGATATGGGCAAGTGATAACACAGATGCACTTTGCAGGGCACAGATTCAGTATAATTACAGCTATGGTTATCCGTTATCGTGTATTTCAGCCCATGTATCGGCAAGCCCTAATCATCAGACATTAAGAAATATGCCGTTAGAGAGCAGATTTGCAGTTGCTGCATTTGGGCTTCTTGGCTATGAATGTAATATGTGTGATATGAATAAAGAGGAATTAAATGCTGTGAAATGTCAGATTGAACTGTACAAGAAGTTAAGAAATGTATTCTTTACTGGTACATTTTACAGGACAGAAAGCTTTGAAGAAGAAAATGCAGGTAATGCCAGTGTATTAAATAATGGTAAAGGCAACAGGGCAGAATGGACAGTAGTATCAACAGATAAGAAGAAAGCTGTCGGATTAATTATGCAAAAACACGTTATACCTAATACACAGTATGCCTGTTACAGGGCTAAAGGACTTGATGAGACCAGAAAGTACCATTTTTATAACAGAAGACTTCAATATGATATTAAAGAATTCGGGGAGCTTGTTAATACAGTATCACCAATACATATTAAGCAGGGTTCTATGTTACAGGATATACTGTCAAAGCTTAAGAAAATGGACGGGGAAACAGAAGATTATGTTGCGTATGGAGATACACTTATGTATTCAGGTGTTAAGTTAAAGCAGGGTTTCAGTGCAACTGGATATAATGAAAATGTCCGATTTTTTCAAGACTTTGCAACGAGATTATATTTTATGGAAGAGGTAGAAGATGATGGTTAGATCACAATTATATAATACTACTGAATTAACTGAAGTAATTGGTTCGGGCGGTATTGATAATATATTAAAGGATCTATATATTGATGAAAGTCAGCTTGAATATCAGAAAAAAAGATATATTAATGCTCTGAACCGCTTCACACAGTTATATGGTGAAGGAGATGTGCTTATATTCAGTGCACCGGGAAGAAGTGAGATTGGCGGTAACCACACAGACCACCAGAATGGAAAAGTTCTTGCGGCTTCTATTAATCTGGATATTATCGCAGTAGTAAGACCAGTGAATTCCAAGGATAGTATGTCAGAGGAAGGCAGTTTATCTGGGCATAGTGGTGTTAATGCCGGGATTATAAGAATTGTGTCAGACAATTATCCAATGATAGAAGTGGCATTATCAGATACGGATATTAATAAGGATGAATACTCAACCACTAAGGCACTTGTTAAAGGTGTGATTGCCGGCTTTAAGAAAAAAGGTTTCAAGGCAGGAGCATTTGATGCGTTTATAACAAGTGATGTGCCTATGGGAGCAGGGCTTTCATCATCTGCGGCATTTGAAACACTTATAGGAACAATACAGTCACATATTTATAATGCCGGAAAAGTATCAGCAGAAGATATTGCAGTTATCGGACAGATGGCAGAGAATGAGTATTTTGGCAAGCCTTGTGGACTTATGGATCAGATGGCATGTTCGGTTGGAAATATGGTCTATATTGATTTTAACAATAACGAAAATCCAGTTGTTAATAAGCTTGCTGTGGATATGAAAAAATTCGGTTACAGCCTGTGTATAACTGATACTAAAGGTTCACATAAGGATTTGACAGATGATTATGCAGATATCCGTCGTGAGATGAATGCAGTTGCAAGTTATTTCGGGCAGGAGGTTCTTCGTGGCATTACATTAAAGGATATACTTGATAATTTTAAAGAGCTACAGGAGAAGTTCGGTGACAGGAGCATACTAAGAGCAGTTCATTTTATAGAGGAAAATGATAGAGTAGAAAATGAAGTAAAGGCTCTTACATCTGGAAATATTGATGAATTCTTAAGGCTGGTATCAAAGTCTGGTGATTCATCTTACAAATATCTTCAAAATATATATTCAACCAAAGATACTGCCAATCAGGGCGTTTCACTTGGACTTATGATGAGTGAAATATTCTTAGGTGATAATGGTTCATATAGTAATGGTGCATACAGTAATGGAGTATGCAGGGTTCACGGAGGTGGATTTGCAGGAACAATACTTGCAATTGTCAAAGATAATGCCGTAGATGAATACAGAAGAAATATGGATAAGATATTTGGTGATGGTGCAAGTATGATATTACAAATCAGACATTGCGGAGGTGTCAGAATAATATGAGAGATATAGACAGTCTTATATTAGAGCTTGTTAATTATGCTTTAATGAATGAACTGATAGAAGATGATGACAAGATATATGTAACTAACAGACTGCTGGAAGTCTTTGAAAAAATCGGACTGGATACAGACAGTGATGTAATTAATGGCGATGTTGATAGTAAGAAGTATACTACAAGGAGAATATCCGAAATTCTCTCAGACTGCCTTGAAACAGCCATAAAAGACGGACTTATTGAAGATACCCAGCTTAACAGGGATATATTTGACACTAAGATAATGGGTGTACTTACTCCAATGCCTTCAGTTGTAAGAAAGCATTTTAAGGAGCTTTATAATAATAGTCCCAAGTTTGCGACAGACTATTTCTATGAACTTAATAAAGCCTGCAATTATATAAGGTGTGATAGGATTGAGAAGGACCAGAAATGGAAGTACAATTCAGAATATGGCACTATAGATATAACGATTAATCTGTCAAAGCCGGAGAAAGACCCGAAGGATATAATTAAGCAGGGACAGATGGCGGCAAGCGGTTATCCAAAGTGCCTTTTGTGTAAGGAAAATGAAGGTTATGCCGGTACGCTGTCACATCCTGCAAGACAGAATTTGAGGGTTATACCGCTTGAATTAAGCGGCGAGAAATATTATATGCAGTATTCGCCATATGTATATTATAACGAACATTGCATAGTGTTTAATGACAAGCATATACCTATGAAGATTGATAAGAGTACATTTAAGAAGCTTATCGAGTTCACGGAAAAATTTCCTCATTATACATTAGGTTCTAATGCTGACCTGCCGATTGTAGGCGGTTCAATATTAAGCCACGACCATTTTCAGGGTGGTGCATATGAGTTTCCTATGGCAAGGGCAGAGTATGTGTATGCATTTGATATGGGGCAGTTCGGTGATGTCAAGGCAGGAATTCTTAACTGGCCTATGTCGGTAATAAGACTCAGCAGTAATAATAAAGAAAGTCTTGTTAATGCCTGCGATTATATATTAGACAAATGGAGAGGCTACACTGATGAAGAAGCTTTCATATACTGCAATACTGATGGTGAACAGCATAATACGATAACTCCGATATGTAGAAGAAAAGCTGATAATTACGAGATGGATCTTGTATTAAGGAATAATATTACGACTAAGGAGTGTCCTTGGGGTGTGTACCATCCGTCAGCTAACCTTCACCATATTAAGAAGGAGAATATAGGCCTTATTGAAGTTATGGGAATGGCAATACTTCCGGCACGTCTTGATAAGGAAATGGGTATTTTGAAAAATGTACTATTAAATAATGAAGATATCCGCTCAATCAGCGAGATTGAAAAGCACGCAGAATGGGTTGAAAGCTGGAAAGATAATTATGATATAACCAGCGGCAATATTGATGAGATAATAAAATCAGAGATTGGCAAAGTATTCGTTCAGGTGCTTGAGTGTGCAGGTGTATACAAGACAGATGAAAAGGGAAGAGAGGCATTTATAAGATTTATTAACAATTTAACATAGTATGATGAGAGAGTCGGAAATTTAAAAATATTACACAGTAATTTAAGAATGATATTATAATTGGAATTGACCACGGCTGGTCGATGATGAAAACCGTAACTCAGGTATTTGTCACAGGTGTTAAGGAGATTACAACAACTCCGGCACTTTTCGGCGATGTACTTGAGTATGAAGGAAAGTTCTATAAGGTTGGAACTGTAAGGCAGGAAGTAAAGGATACCAAGGTCGAAGATGACAGCTTTTATCTTCTCACACTTGCAGCAGTTGCTAAGGAACTTAAAAAAAGAGGTCTTGCAGAGGCAAAGGTATTCCATGATGTAGGTTAAGTATAATAAGAAAGCAAATATGAATTCAATGATTGAGGTTGATTATCTTATGGAAAACAACATGGAGAGCAGGAATCTATATATGAGTTATCCACTAAATACAGGACATAAAAGAATTAATACATCCCTGTGTCCTGCCTTATGTGGATAATAGTTCTAAAACACCAGAAATACTGGCTTTTTAGAAGTGTTATCCACTGTCATAATGACCAATCAGAAAAATGCCATGAGTGGCATAATAACATGATTTCTGCTATACTTAATGTCATGAAAAGGAGTATGTGGTTATGCAGATTAAGTATATAGAGGAAGAACTGAATAGTATAGATAAGACACTTGTGAAAGTTATTTTTTATTATGTAGCAGTAAATATGCAGGTATTGGATCCAATATATTTGTGAAATGTAAATCCAACATATACTGCATCATTTAGGGAAAGATGAAACAAAAGGAGAACATATGGAATCAGACATAATTAAAATCAGCCATCTGAATAAAAGCTTTGGCGAAGTAAAAGCAGTAAATGATTTGAGCTTTCGTGTAAAAAAAGGAGAATTGTTTGCGTTTCTTGGAGTAAATGGTGCAGGGAAAAGTACAACCATTTCCATTCTCTGCGGATTACTGAAAAAAGATAGCGGAACTGTTCAGGTAAACGGAATAGAAACCGACAAAGCCGGTGCACAGACAAAAAGAATGCTTGGTGTTGTGTTTCAGGATAGCGTACTTGATAAACCGCTTACGGTGAAAGAGAACCTAATGAGCAGAGCTGCTTTGTACGGCATTACAGGAAATACCTTTGATAAGAGATTACAGGAGCTGGTCGAGATTCTGGATTTTGACGAGTTTTTAAACAGACCTGTAGGTAAGCTATCGGGAGGTCAGAGAAGAAGGATTGATATTGCCCGTGCATTATTGCACAGACCGGAGATTTTGATTCTTGACGAGCCTACTACAGGGCTTGATCCGCAGACAAGGCAGTTAATATGGAATGTTATTAAGAAACTTCAGAAAACAGAAAATATGACAGTATTTCTAACCACCCATTATATGGAAGAGGCTGCTAATGCTGGGTATGTTGTGATTCTTGACAAAGGAAGTATCGCAGCAGAAGGTACACCGTTTGAACTTAAAAATGCTTATGTACAGGATATAGTGTCTGTTTATGGTGTTTCCGAGGATGAAATAAAGTCATTGAACAGAGAATATAAAAAAATACGTGACGGATATCAGATAAAAGTAAGAAATACGAAAGAAGCGACGGAGCTTATTGTAGAACATCAGGAACTGTTTAGGGATTATGAGGTAGTAAAGGGCGGTATGGATGATGTATTTCTTGCAGTTACAGGAAAGAAGCTTGGAGGTGAACGCTGATGAGAACAGTATTGGCATTAATGAACAGGAACAGGAAATTGTTTTTTAAAGATAAAGGTATGTTGTTTACATCAATGATCACACCTGTCATTCTGATTGTTCTGTATGCTACATTTCTTGCAAAGGTTTTCAGAGATTCTTTTACAGCAGCGATTCCGGATATGATTCCGATTTCGGATAAGCTTATTAATGGAACCGTGGCAGCACAACTGACAGCATCACTTATGGCAGTAAGCTGTATTACTGTAACATTCTGTGTGAATCTGACTATGGTGCAGGACAAGGCAAATGGAACAAGGAAGGATTTTAATGTTTCGCCTGTCAGCAGTGGAAAAATCTATTTGGGATATTTTCTGTCAACAGTAGCTAATTCATTGATGGTCAATGGACTTGCGTTTGTATTATGTCTGGGATATCTATTTAAAATGGGATGGTATATGAATACAGCAGATGTATTATGGGTTTTATTTGATATGATATTGCTCGTCCTGTTTGGAAGTACGCTGTCAAGTATCATTAGCTTTCCTTTAACAACACAGGGACAGCTTTCAGCTGTGGGTACAATTGTCAGCGCAGGATATGGTTTTATATGTGGTGCTTATATGCCTATTTCTAATTTTGGTTCAGGTCTTCAGAAGACACTGTCTTATCTTCCGAGTACATATGCCACTTCATTGATTAAGAATCATATGCTTCACGGAGTTTTTAAGGAGATGGAGAGAAAACATTATCCGGATGAAATGGTTGAAGCGATAAGAGACACTCTTGATTGCAATCCAGTATTTCAGGGAAATGTGGTAAGTGTAAATCAGATGATTGGCATTATGCTGGGAAGCATAGCTATATTTGGAATTATTTATTATTTTGTTACATTGCTGCCAGTGGGTAAAGGCAGACGATAAGCAGCATTATGTTTAGAAATATTCGGTGAAATCTCAATCGGTATTTATAGGAGAACTATCATTATGATTAGAGAATTACGAAAAGCAGATATAAATAGAGTTGCAAAGATATGGCTGGATACCAATATAAACGCACATTATTTTATATCTGCTCAATATTGGAAAAGTAATTTTGAATTAGTTATGCATACAATGTTAAACAGAATAAAAGGATGTGAAATATATGGAATTTTTATTTGTGGCTCTTGGTGGAGCAGCAGGTGCGGTGTCAAGATATGCCATAAGTCTTATACCTGTTAAAAGCGGATTTCCGATTTTAACATTAATGACTAATATTATAGGAGCGGTTCTGATAGGATTTATTGCTGGTATTGCCGGCAGTAAGAATGAAATATCAAAAAATACGGTTTTATTCTGGAAAACAGGGGTGTGCGGTGGATTTACCACATTTTCTACATTCTCTTTGGAAGCATATAATCTGTTTGATAATGGAAAGTATGTAATAGGAGGACTATATGTGCTGTTAAGCTGCTGTGGATGTATATTGGGAGTCTTATGTGGAAGGAAACTATCAGCGTTTATAAGATAACATAGGAAATTTATATACGTTTATGTACATGATGTCGGGGTCAAAAGCCCCCGACTTTGATACCTACGAATTGTTCCGTGCTACGCACTCCCACAATTCTCCCCAATATTCGCATATCGTGGGATTATCATCCCACTTTTATGCTCATATCGGGGCGGGTCCCAAGGTCTTTCACCCACCTATGAGCAAGCTCATGTGGGTTTAGACCTTTTGACCCTGGTATCATGTACATTAATATGCTTGCTTTTTGTGTAACAATTAGAATCATCCAGGCAGGTAAATTGATTGACAAATACTGTTAAAAAGTCTACAATAAAATATTATATTAGTACGTTAATTAATTTCTATTATGATTTGTCAAATTCGTGTGAAGTAATCTGAATGGAATTGGATTGTGATTTCGATTTTACATTTATTAATTTATTATTAAATTTCAATCGGTATACAAGAACGTAAATTTACACAAAGGAGTATATTAATATGAATAAAAAGATAGTGAAGAAATTATGTGCTATTGGCTTGATATCTTCTATTGTCTTATCAGGATGTGGTAAAGCAGGTATAACAGGTGGCAATATAGATGAATCAGCAGGTGGCACAGGTAAAGTTGTCTCTTTAAAAGTGTGGACGGAAAAGGATGGCCTGGGTGTCATGAATAAAATGATAGACAGCTTTAAGGAACAATATAAAGACGAAGCAGAATTTGATATAACGGTTGAGATTCAGGCAGATTCACAGGTTCGTGATGTCATGCTTACAGATGTACACAATGGTGCGGATGTGTTTTCATTTCCAGATGATCAGATTATATCATTAACGGCTGGTGGAGTTCTGACAGAGGTACCCAATGCAGATGAAATAGCGGCAGCTAATGTAAAGGAGTCAGTCGAAGCAGCTACGCTGAATGATACATTATATGGATATCCTATGACAGCAGACAATGGATATTTTATGTATTACAATAAAGATTATTTTTCAGAAGATGATGTTAAATCATTAGACAAAATGTTGTCCATTGCAGCAGCTAACAATAAAAAGGTTGCTATGGAGTTTAATTCTGGATGGTATCTTTATACATTTTTCGGAAATACAGGACTTAGTCTTTCTATTAAACCAGATGGTATAACTAATGAATGTAACTGGAATTCACAGACAGGTGACATAACCGGAGCAGCCATAAAGCAGGCACTTGATAGTATAGCAGCTAATCCAGGGTTTGTAAGTATGCCTAACGGAGATATAGCTGAACAGATTAAAAGTGGTGATGTTATAGCAGGAATAAGTGGTGTATGGGATGTTATGAATGTAAAGGAAGCCTGGGGAGAGAATTATGGTGCCTGTAAGCTGCCAACATATACAGTCGCAGGAAAGGAAGTTCAGATGTCTTCGTTTACAGGCTATAAGATGATGGGAGTGAACTCTTATTCAAAGAATAAAGAATGGGCATGCAGGCTTGCTGACTGGCTGACTAATCAGCAGAATCAGGAGCTTAGGTTTAAAGAGAAAAATCAGGGACCATCTAACAGTAAAGCAGCAGAATCAGGTGAAATCAAAAAAGTGGCTGCAATACAGGCAATCATTGCACAGTCCCAGTATGGAACATTACAAAGAGTAGGAAACAGCTACTGGGATGCCTGTAAGAAGTTTGCTAATACGGTGCTTAGTGGTAATAATGGTGGTTTATCAGATCAGGAAGTTATGGATACGTTAGTTAATGAAATTACAGCTTCTGCTGTTAAGTAACAGTAAGTTGACCAAAGTTGATTTACTGTGAGTAGAAAAGATTGGAGAACAAGCATGAATAATAAGAAAAGGACGAGCCTGAAGACACTGATATTATTGCCAGTATTTATATTAGGTGCTTTAACAATAATATGTAATGTTATGGCTATAAACAATATAAGAACTGTAAACTCTAATGCCGCCGATATAGCAGATAACTGTATGAGGAGTGTTTCGGATTTAGGTGAAATAAAGAATGATATACAGGTTATTCATACACTTGGATTATCACATATTATTGCAACAGATCTTAATACTATGATATCAGTAGTAGGCGAGATTAATGATAATCAGGAAGAATTAGAACAAAAGCTGGATGAATATAAGAAATATGTCCAGACTGATGATATGGATACATATAATTCATTAGTAAGTAATTATAATACCATGAAATATGAGCTTGGAAACATTATGGCATACAGTGCTTTAGGCAAGAATGAGGAAGCATATGCTATTGCTAATGGAGTTGTAAGCGATAGCAGCACAGCAATCCAGAAAGATATTGAGGTGTTAAGCACACATGCCAATGATACAGCTTCAAAGGCAAGGGAAAGGCTTACTAGTGTGTATGTAAGTTCACTTGTCAGCAATGGCATAGTTATTATTATAAGCGTTATATTGATTATTGTAGCAATATACTGTGTTATGAAGTATGTTATCAAACCAATTATTGCAACTAATAAAGATATCAGGGATATTATTGATGGAATCGATAATGGAGAAGGAGATCTGACAAAGCGCGTAAGAGTTATATCTAATGATGAGATAGCAGATCTTGGCAATGGTATCAATCTTTTTATGGATAAGCTGCAGGAAATACTTAAGCTGATTATAGAGAATACTAACTATATGGAAAATGTTGTTGCTGAGGTTGATGGCAGTGTTGTTAAATCGAATGACAGTGCATCTGATTTATCTGCCATGACAGAGGAATTATCTGCAACTATGCAGGATGTAGGGCTTTCTGTTAATACTATTAATGACAATGCTGATGCTATACGAAAAGATGTTGAGATTATAGCAACAAAGTCTGATGATATTAATAAGTTTTCAAAAGAAATGAAGGCAAATGCAGAAAAAATAGAAAGTGATGCCAGATATAATATGGTTCAGACAGGTGAAAAGGTTGGAAATATATTAGATGTTCTTAACAGGGCAATAGAAGATAGTAAGAGTGTTGACCAGGTAAATAATCTTACTAATGATATTCTTAATATATCAAGCCAGACGAATTTGTTAGCACTCAACGCATCAATAGAAGCTGCCAGAGCAGGTGAAGCAGGTAAAGGATTTGCAGTAGTGGCAGATGAGATACGTCAGTTAGCAGATTCAAGCCGTGAAACTGCAAACAAGATACAAAGTATTAACTCGATTGTTGTTGCTGCTGTTAATAATTTATCAGATAATGCTAATAATCTTGTTTCTTATCTTCAGCAGACTATTCTTCCTGAATTGCAGACATTTGTTGATGGCGGTGTGAAATATAAAGAAAATGCTTCATATATAGAGAATGCAATGGATGAATTCGTTGAAAAAACAGATGTACTAAAGAAAAACATGGAAGAAATAGCTCATTCTATCAATACGATAACAACAGTAGTTGATGAGGGTGCTGCCGGTGTTAATAATGCGGCTATAAGCACACAGAATCTTGTTGAGGATATAGTCAATATCAGCAATAAAATGATAGAAAACAAGAGTAT
>ERZ791740.820-NODE-820-length-21613-cov-2.412098_pt1 | contig 21613 bp, 14 predicted proteins | sample MGYA00510041_ERZ791740 | MGnify/ENA primary metagenome ERZ791740 (study PRJEB30046, sample SAMN00791959) | human gut metagenome | study: EMG produced TPA metagenomics assembly of the A metagenome-wide association study of gut microbiota in type 2...
GAGCGGACTGCGGTGGTGAAGCGCAAGAAGACCCCGGCCCTGCAGGCTTGCCCCCAGCGCCGCGGCGTGTGCACCCGTGTGTACACCACCACCCCCAAGAAGCCTAACTCCGCTCTGCGTAAGGTCGCCCGTGTGCGCCTGACCAACGGCATCGAAGTGACGGCCTACATCCCCGGCGAAGGCCACAACCTGCAGGAACACTCCGTGGTGCTCATCCGCGGCGGTCGTGTGAAAGACTTGCCCGGTGTCCGTTACCACATCGTGCGCGGCACCCTGGATACCTCCGGTGTGGCCGATCGCCGCAAGAGCCGTTCCAAGTACGGCGCCAAGCGTCCCAAATAGGTTATTTTTTGCTAACTCCGGCGTACGTCATGCAACGCACCCAGGCTGCCCTCTCACGGCGCGCCGGGGCGCTGCGGGGCTGGTGACGCCGAAACACAGAGATTCTCAAGGAGAATATCATGCCCCGTAAAGGTCCTGTCCCGAAGAGGGAAGTGCTGCCCGATCCGCTGTACAACAGCCGTCTGGTCACCAAGTTCGTGAACCGTCTCATGTACGACGGCAAGAAGGGCGCTGCTGAAAAGATTTTCTACAGCTCGCTGGAAACCCTGGGCGAAAAGACCGGTGAAGAACCCATGCGCGCCTTTGAAAAGGCCCTGGACAACGTCAAGCCCCATCTGGAAGTCAAGGCCCGCCGCGTGGGCGGCCACGGCGGCATGGATTTCATCATGGACTATCGCCTCGTTTACTGCCTGCAGCATGGCCTGCCGCTCGATCAGGACGTTTACGACGCTGCCGAATGGTCGTGCATCGGGTCGCTGACCGCGGCGTCGCTCGAACACAACAGTATGCCGGTCGCCGTGCCCGACTTCACGCGCGGCGACTGGGACAAGGTGGACGGGTTCCGCCATGCCATGGCGCAGTAAAAACCGCTTTGACATACCGAAAAGCCGGACATTTCGTCCGGCTTTTTTCGTTTGTGGCAGCGCCTTTGCAGTCCGTGTCATAAACTTTAAAACGGTTTGTTATGGATCATCTGAAGGAAGCTCCGGATTATTTGCAGGACGACCACCTGTCGCGGGGAACCAAAGCTTATCTGAAAGTGTTGAACGGCGGCGCTCCCGTCGAATCGTTGCCGGTCGGGGAGGCCCGTCGCGTCCTGGCTGATGTGCAGGCGGCCGTGCATGTCGATCTGTCGGGCATCGAGGAGTCCGAACGGACGGTCGAAAGCGAAGGGCATACGCTCCGCCTGAACCTCGTCCGTCCTTCGGGGGCGGGGCGCGGGTATCTTCCGGCGTTCGTGTTCATTCACGGCGGGGGCTGGGTGCTGGGCGACTATCCCACCCACAGGCGGCTGGTGCGCGACCTTGTCGTGGAGTCGGGTTGTGCGGCGGTATTCGTCAACTATACTCCTTCGCCCGAGGCGCATTTTCCGAAGGCTGTCGAGGAGGTGTATGCCGCAGTGAAATGGGTGGCCGAAAACGGCCGGGAGATCGGGGTCGACGGCAGCCGGCTGGCGCTGGCGGGCAACAGCGTCGGCGGTAACATGTCGCTTGCGGCGGCGCTCGTGGCCGAGGATCACGGCGGGCCGCGGCTGCGCACGCTCGTGCTGATGTGGCCCGTGACCGATGCGGGGTACGACTGGGATTCGTATGTGAAATACGGCCGCCAGCGGTTCCTGACCGCGCCGTTGATGAAATGGATGTTCGGCAAGTACGTTTCAGATCCGGCTCAGCGCGGCAACGACCTCATGTCGCCCGTGCGTGCTTCTGCCGAACGGCTGCGGGGATTGCCTGCGACGCTGATCGTCGTTGCCGAGAACGACATCCTGCGCGACGAGGGCGAGGCGATGGGGCGTCGTCTGGACGAGGCGGGCGTCGAAGTGACGACCGTGCGCTTCAACGGCGTGGTACACGATTGGGGAATGCTCAACGGGTTCGCCGCATTGCATCCGACGCGCACGCTGATACGGCTGGTTGGCTCCGTATTGCGGGACTACCTGGAAAAATAGGGTTGGGGCTGCATTGGGAATTGTGCCGGGCTGTACTCAAACAGGCGGGCGGTGCTCAACAGGCTGACGGTGTTCAAAGAAGGGCGGGCCGATTTCAGGGGCGGATCAGTGCCGGACGCTCCCCCGCGACAGGATATCCTCGAAATAGGCGATGGTCTTTACCAGTCCGTCGCGCAGCTGGATCGTGGGTTCCCAGTCGTTGAGCATCTTGCGGGCCAGCGAGATGTCGGGCTTGCGCTGCTGCGGGTCGTCCGACGGCAGGGGCATGTGCATGATCTTCGACTTCGAACCCGTGAGTTCCAGGACGATGGCTGCCAGTTCGTTGATGGTGAATTCATTGGGGTTGCCTATGTTGACCGGGCCCGTGAAATCGTCGGGCGTATCGTCCATCAGGCGGATCATCCCTTCGACCAGGTCGTCGATATACTGGAACGAGCGGGTTTGTTCACCGTCGCCGTAGATCGTGATCGGTTCGTTGCGCAATGCCTGGACGATGAAATTCGAGACTACGCGGCCGTCGTTGATGTCCATCTTCGGGCCATAGGTGTTGAAAATCCGGACGATTTTCACCGGGATGCCATGTTCGCGGTAGTAGCTCATGAAGAGCGACTCGGCACAGCGTTTGCCCTCGTCGTAGCACGAGCGCAGCCCCAGCGGATTCACGTGTCCCCAGTAATCCTCGGTCTGCGGATGTACCAGCGGGTCGCCGTATACTTCCGAAGTCGAAGCCTGCAACACCTTGGCGCGGTTGTAGCGCGCCATGCCGAGCATGTTCATCGCGCCGATAACCGAAGTTTGCGTCGTCTTGATCGGGTCGTGCTGGTAGTAGATGGGCGAAGCAGGACAGGCAAGGTTGTAGATCTCTTCGACCTCCGCCATGTAGGGGTAGATTATGTCGTGCCTTATGACTTCGAAATTGGGGTGTTTCAGCAGGTGCCGGATATTGCTTTTGTGCCCGGTAAAATAGTTGTCGATGCAGATCACGTCGTTTCCTTCGTCAAGCAGTCTTTCACATAGGTGCGAACCGATGAATCCGGCACCGCCAGAGATTAAAATCCTCTTCATTCCAAATCGCGTCTTTTTTGATCGTCAAATATACTGATTTTATTTGTAAAAGCATATCTTTGTACGCGTTAATCGCTTTAATAGTGCACAAAATGGGTCGCAAAGCCGTTTCTTTCCTTTTTTATGGCATTTCGGTGGTGCTCACCGGGCTGCTTCTGGTCGCCGCCGTCCTGTGCCGGTATGCTTCGTCCGTCTCCCCCGGGGAGGGCGGATTCTGGGCGACGCTCGCATTGCTGATGCCGGTCGTGCTGCTGGCCAACGTAGTTGCGCTGGTCTGGTGGGCGGTTCGCCGCAAATGGATTGTCCTGCTGATGCCACTGGTCGCGCTGGTGCTCAACCTGGGGTATATTTCGGCCATGGTACAGCTTCCCGATTTCAAGGACTCGGGTGACCCGCACGACATCCGCATCGCCACGCTCAACGTAAACGGATTCCGCAGGCTGGGTTCCATGCCCGCTACGGCCAGGGCCATCGCCGGCATGGTAAACCGCGAGCAGGTCGACGTGCTTTGCCTGCAGGAGTTTATGGACAGCAGGGAATTCCCGGCCGACAGCATCGGGAAGGTCTTTGCTCGGCGGATGCCCTATTTCCTGCATGAGGGCGGTGCGGCCCTGGCCAGCCGTTATCCCGTTCTCGATCATAAATACGTCCGGTTTGCCGATACGAGCAACGACTACCTGCGTGCCGACCTGCTCGTCGGCGGCGATACGGTGCGGCTCTTCGCTGTCCACCTCCAGACTTCGGGCATTGCCCAGCTCAGGCACCGGTTCCGGAAGGATTACGACCGCGACGCCCCCGTCGAGCAAATCTTGGGCGAACTGGAACACAACAGTAGTATCCGTGCCGGGCAGGTAGGTGAAATCCGTGCCGAAATGGATGCTTCGCCCTATCCGGTGATCCTTGCGGGCGACTTCAACGATACGCCTTCGTCCTATACCTACCGTACGATGAAGGGGGACATGACCGACGGTTTCCGTGACAGCGGGAGCGGTTACGGCGGTACTTTCCGCTATCTGGGAGGGGTACTGCGCATCGACTACATCTTTTACGACGACGCTTTCGAGGGCATCCGTTATTACATGCCTCAGGAAGATGTCAGCGACCACAAGGCCGTGGTCGCTGAACTGCGGTTCAGGTAGCGGGTATAATAGTCCCGCTGCTGCCCCTCCCCTCCGTCAGCGCGTCTACTGCGCTTCGGCCACGCCGCATTTTTTCATCTCGTTGCGGCCATGGAATACCGGGTAGTACATCAGCTCGGCACGCGCCGGGTTGAGGTGGTAGGAGCCCGTATAGCGGGGCAGGAGCCTGACGGTGAAGGTATGCGTCCCCTTGCGGAGCTTGTTGCAGAAGACGGCGACCTTCTCCTTGTAATATTCCCGGTGTGTTTCTTTCCAGAAATCGCCTTTTTCTTTCGAGTCGTAGGAACAGCCTGCGGGGATCGGGATCTCGACCATGACGTATTCGGCGTCGGAATCGGCCGTTACGGTTGCCACCAGTTCGACGCGCTCCCCGGCATGGAGAGTTGTCACGGGCTTGCCGTCCTTGCGGAACAGGGTAGAGACCGTGAAGCCTTCTGCCGCACGTTCCGGTTTGTCGTTCCAGGCTTGTTGGTAGGCTGTGAAGAATACGGGCATGGAACCCTCTTTGCGGACGGTTATCTCCTTTCCGGGGGCGTATGTCCGGGTCAGCGGGAATTTGCCGAACCGTTGTCCGTCGATCGTCAGGCTCGCTTCGCGGAATGTGCCGCCGTCCTTCTCCAGCATGTCGGGCATGATGGTTTCCACGATCCGCGACGATTCGTAGGTGTTGCGCCACGAACCGCTTTTACGCTGTTCGAAGAAGTAGTTGCGGATCTTTTCCAACTCGGCCTTGCGGTTGCCCGCGGCGCGCAGGATGCGGTATGCCGTGAGCGTGTTCTCGACGTCGCTCATGTCCGGCTGCGCGAACCTGCGGGGCGTCGGTTCCAGCGGCGCTTTGTCGCGCCAGTACAACGATCCCATCATGGTTCGGGAGGCAAGAGCCAGCAGCGAATCCGCGGCGGGCATCCCATCCGGGGCGAGCTGTTGCAGCATTTCCGCCGTCCGGAGCCGGTTGCCGAGCGTCGCGTCGGGGATCGACGCGATGAAGGCGCAGTAGCGCGGGTAGTCGATCCTGGCGTCCAGCTTGCGGAGAAGCCCCACCAGCGAGAGCAGTTCGTTTTTCCGCATTCCCGTCGAGTCGGATGCCGCCGCCGGCATACGGCGGTTCAGGCCGGCCAGCAGCGCGTCCGTCAGTGCCTGCCGGTCGAGGCCGGTCTTATAACCCTCCGTTTCGGCGTCGAGAAGTGCCTCCACGACCTGCTGCGAGATCCACAGCTCGGTCTGTTCCCGATTCCACCACCCCCATAACTTGCCGTCGTTCTGGTTGGCCGCCAGTTTGCGGAGCAGGTTCGTGACCTTGTCGTCGTCCTTGAATTTCCGTCCGAACAGGGTGTATATCCGTTTTTTCGAGAGCAGCGCCTTGACCTTCGAAGCCATTTGCTCGTTGCAGAGGTGGGGGTAGAGGTCGATGTTTTCGATCTCGTCGAGGAATGCCTGCATGGCCGATGCCTCGGCGTGGATCGTCACGGTGCCCAGCGCCGGGTCGGGCGTGAACCGCAGGGCCGCGGTGTCGTTGAGGACGGCGAACTCCCCGTGGGTTTCCAGGATTCCGGCCTTGTAGATCGGGATCGCACGCCGCTCCCCGTCGAAATAGCCTCCGGGCGTCGTCAGCGAGTAGACGATCCGGATGCTGTCGGCATCCCCTGCGACGGCGGGTATTGCGTCCGTATGCGAGGTGGCGATGCGTATTTGCTTCTCGGCTGTCCGTCCGTCGGTTTCGATCGTGCGGCGTACGGACAAGGTGTCGCCGGTGTGGTTGGTCAGCCGTCCGGCAGCATTGAGGCTGTCGCCCGCGATGGCGAAGCGGGGGACGGAGAGCTGGGCGTTGAGCGGCTTGTACGATTTTATGCGCAGTTGCTTCCTGTCCGTCTGTCTGCGGCCGCCGACGACGATGAAATTGGCGTCCCAGCTGGTGATGTCGTCCGGATAAGTCACTTCGAAGGTCAGACGCCCCGCTTTGTCGGTCGTCAGGCGGGGTTTCCAGAATGCGTCGTCGTGGAAATCGGTGCGCAGCGTGTTCGGCATGCCGGCCTCGAGCGGGAAGCGGTCGCCGCCCGCCCCGTTCCGGTCGGTGGTTTCGATGAAGATGATCCCGTTTGCGGCCCTCGTCCCGTAGATTGCGGTGTTCGCGTCCCTGACGATGTTCATCGACAGGATGCTTCCCTGATCGAAGTCCGACAGCGCCCCGTCGTAGGGTACGCCGTTCACGACGATCATCGGGGCCTGGCCGGCGATTGTGCCCGTTCCCCGCACCTGTATCCCGGCGGACATGCCCGCGAGCGTACTTGTGAGCGTTTCCGTTTCCTCGTCGAATTCTGCGAATGCCACTTTCGTTGTGACCGTCGCGGAATTGGCCGTGCTTCCCACCACGGCCCTCTTTCCGGACTTTCCGTAAGCTACGACCACGACCTCTTCCAGTGCGTTGTAATCTTCTTCCAGGGCGATGTTATAGTTGTAGCCGGAGATCAGTTTGGTGGCGAAATTCCGGTAGCCGATATAATTGACGACGAGCGTTCCCCGTCCCGTGTCCGAAAGGGTGAATTTTCCGTCCGTATCCGTGACGGTTCCGACGTTAGTCCCGTCGATCTGCACCGATGCCCCGGCAATGGGCTCCCCATACGGGTCGCGCACGGTGCCCGTGACGACTTTGCCCGTCAGGTTGGCTTCGCTGATGCGTCCCGGGTTCCGCAACGGGTTGTCCCGCTCCGCGACCGCGGGCTTATAGTCGGCCAGCGGTGCCGCGGGGCGCGATACGCGCAACATTCTTTCCAGTTTCCCGAACAGCGCGCGGCTGCGGTCGTCGGCCGGCTCCTTTACGAGCGAATCCATCCGCAGGTAGTTGATGCCGCCCTTCCGCAGCCTTATGGTGGCCGAACAGCGGGTCGTATCCCTGAAGATGAGGTCTACGCGGAGGTTCCCCTCCGGCAGCCTGTCGATTTCGGTCGTCGTGCCGTAGTAGAGCCTGCTGGCGGGGTACTTGCCCGTCGATTGCAGGAACACCATGATCGGCTGTGCCCTTGTGCCGTCCGCCAGCTTGCCTGTGGACAGTTGCAGGCGGCAGCTGTCCATGAGCGAGATCGGCGGGACGGCCGAGATCAGCCCCGATTCGTTTTCGACCATGTCGGCGAGCCGCCGCCTGAATATGCCGCGGATCGCTTCGGCCGTAAGCGCGTCCTGCCCGAAGCAGACCGCCTGCGTGAACGGTTCGAGCTGCCTCTGGATCGGGTTCTGCTCCCAGCTCTGCTGTTTCAGGTAGTTGTTCCGAATGTCGTAACGGTAGCCGCCCTCGATCTCGAAACTGTTGACCGCAAGTGTATCCGAATAGAGCGTACCGACCTGTATGCCCCCGGTGGTGAATCCCCGGTAGGGGAACGGCCCGGCCAGGATCGCCGCTTCGGCCTGCGGCCTGTACCGGCGGTAGCGGCGGGCCTGCTTCTGCATGCCGTTGAGGTAGTAGCAGACTCCGCCGGCGTTTATAATGCCAGGCAGCTCGGTTTCAACCGTGTAGGAGGATTGCCTGTCCGGCTGTCCTGTGAGCAGGGTTGCTTTCCCGAAGGTTTTGTCGACCGTAATCATGTGCCGCGTTAGCAGCGCTGTCTCGCGCTGCGTGAGCATGCCTTTCTCTTTTCTTCCGTATTCCCGGACGGAGATCCGTACGGGATGGTTGTCCCCGGAAGCCTCCCAGGGTTGCACTGCGGATCGTCCGCCGTCTACCGAAACGATGGTCTTCAGCCCTTCGCCCGCATAGACGTTCTCGACGGTCACCTCCCTGTCGTAGGTGCGCAGCCGCAGCGTGTGCAGTCCCGGCCATATCGGGAAACTGTACGGCGTCAGTTGCTGCGCCTGTTTGAAATAGTGGGGTTGTTCGTCGATCCACAGGACATGGATACCCTGCACTTCCCCGTCGACGACCACATAGGGGGATAGCTGGGTGAGTCTTCCGGGGACTTCCTCGGTGTAGGCGTAGAACGGCTCCGGGTAGAGGAATTTGTAGTATTCGATCGAATCGAGTCCCATGCGCTGCCGCCACAGCGGCCAATCCATCCTGCTGCGGGTGTTGTAGAGGAAATCCTCGTCGGCTTCGTAGTTTTTCGGGGTGATGGCCTTTCCCGATGCCGATTTCCCGTAGATCGTCACTTCTGGCGGCAGGGCTTCGAATTTCGAGGTGAATGCATAGGCCGTCACGTCGGCATTTTTCACCGGGCGTCCCTTGCGGTCTTTCACCGCCACTTCGACCTTTGCGCTCTGTCCGGGGTAGACGGTCGCCGCCGTCTTTACCTCCATTGTGATGTTTTTCTCCGTGAAGGGCAGCTCGCCGCGTATCGTTCGGGCATTCTCCCCCTGCAGATAGGCTATCTGCATCGAATAGCCCTTGCGGCCGTTGTCCTTGCGCGCGAAGTCGAGTTCGGTGGCATACCCTTTGGCAATCGTCTTGTCCCCCATGCAGATCGTGTACCAGAACGGGAATTTCGCGGGGTTGTTCACCACCAGCCGGACGTTGCCGTCCCAGCGGAAGAAGCGGTGCCCGATCAGTTCGCCCGGCAGCTTTCCGACCTCGATGTCCTCCGATGCCGTGGCGCTCTGCACCTCGTATTCGCTGACGATCCACGACAGCGGCACACTGCAGGGCAATGTGACCGAATCCTGCCATACGATCCCGTATTCCGGGTTGTAGGCGGTTACCAGGGCACGGCTTTCGACGCTTTTGCCGTCGTACAGTTCACGCAGGGCGAGCATCCCCTGGTCGGCCGAATAGTCGATCCGCCTCCGCCTTGCGTCCCGGTACAGGCTTATGCGCTCATCCCTGCGTTCGTTGCCCGCATCGAAGAACGAGCAGGCGACGTCGTAATACATCGACACGCCGTCGACGAATATCGAGTCGGGCAGAATGATTTCCTTCGTGGACTTGCCCTCCATGCCGAACGTATGCTCCCAGAGCCGGTCGGGGACGAATGCCGTGCGGGCGAGGAATTTGCAGCCCATGTACCTGGCGGGTTTGACCAAGACCTTTACCCGTCCGTCGTATACCGGCATGTTGTTCTCATCCACGGCGCTCAGTGAAATCCTCACCGTGTCGCCCCGTGCGTATTTCTGTTTGTCGGCCCTGGCCGTGAAGGTGAGCTTGCCCAGTTCGTACTCCTCGTAGCGGAAACGGCCCGTGACGTTATTCGCACGCTTGTCGCCCGTCCGGAAACGGAGTGTGTAATCCTTGTCGAGGTGGAGGCGGAGGCTGTCCGAAAGCCTGAACTCCCATGCGTACATGCCGGGACGGTAGGGCGCCAGCGATACGAGGGTCGTGTCTATCGACGGGGAGTAATACGAAACGAGCGCCACGTCGACCTTCCCGTCGAGGGGCTTGCCTTTGCGGTTGATGTGCGCCTTGAATTTCACCGTTTCCCCGGGTTTGTACCTGGGTTTGCTGAATACCACGAATCCGTCGTACTTGTCCCGCGCGGGCAGTTTCCCCGGTGCGAAAACCCGTTTGAAGGCTGTTTTGACCTTTCCCCAGGCCGTTTTGAAGAACCCGGGACGGTAGGTGTAGTCCGGTTCGTTCGCGATGGTGATGTAATGCAGTACGCCGTCGTTGTTTACTTCGACCGTGGCCTCTTCGCCGCGGATGCGCGGCAGGTTGTAGGTGCGCGTGGCAGGGTCGTATTTCATCCGTTTCGAGCCCCGTTTTACCACGGCATCGTCGATGGTGTTGCCCAGCGTGTCGCAGAGTATCAGCATCACCTGCTCGTCCTTGACGAGCCGGTAGTAGAAATTGTCCACGACATGGTCGCTGTATACGAGTTCGTTTCCGTCCGTCCAGACCCGCAGGTAGTTTCCCCGGGGGAGCTGCGGAATTTTTTCCGCTGCAGCATATTTGCCGACGAACGTGTGCAGCATCCCTTCGTCGGGCGCCGCGCCTTTCACATGCAGTTCGCGGAGCTCTCGGGCATCGGGTTTATAGATGAATATTTCCGGGGAGGTGCGGTGGCTTTCGGGCAGCGGGGTCTGCGCCAGGCAGGCGGCGGTGCAGAGAAGCCCCACGAGGATTGTACTGCAATACTTCATGGCGAGGTCGGGTTTTTATCCTGCAATATAACAAAAAGATCGCTCATGGCGACCTTTTCGGGGAACTATCTGTGCGTGTCCGCCCGGATTTTACGGAGATATCGTCTCTTCCGCCTTTTCCACGCGGAAAAATGCGGTCAGACTATCGAACCATTTATCGCTCAGGGACGCGCAATACCCCCCCCCTCCGAGTCTTCTACGGTCTCGGACTTAGGTTGCACCTTGGCGATGGTGAACGTAAACGTGGAGCCTTCGCCCAGTGTCGATTCGATGGTCAGCTCCCCGCCGTTGCGGCGCGTGAGGTCTTGCACGAGCTGCAGGCCCAGCCCCGATCCCTCTTCGTTCTTGGTGCCGTAGGTGGTGTGGTGTATTTCGGGGTTGAGCAGTTTGGGCAGGTTTTCCTCGCTGATACCCGTGCCGAAGTCGCGTACGCTTATTACGGCATGGGTGGGGGTTTCCCGCACGCTGATGACGATCCGTCCGCCTTCGTTGCTGTACTTGATGGCGTTCGACATCAGGTTGCGCATGATCGTTTTCACCATGTCTACGTCGCACGGGACGGTAATCGGGCCGGGGATGTCGTATTCGACGGCGATGTTCTTGACCTGTGCCACGAGGTCGGACATCTTGCTGGCGAAAACCACGACCTCCGAAATGTCGACCTCCTGGAACACCGTGTTCATGCGTCCGATCTGGCTCTTCGTCCATTTGAGCAGGTTGTCCAGCAGCATGAAGGTGCTCTCGGTGATGTTGTTGCCCATCGTGATCATCTCCATGTTGTCTTCGCCTATCTGTTGCTGCGTAAGGTTTATCGAGAGCATGTTGAAAACCATCTTCAACGTGCCGATCGGCGACCGCAGGTCGTGGGCTATTACCGAGTACATCTTGTCGCGGGCGTCGACCGTGGCCTGCAATTCGTCGCGCTGCTGCATGATCGTGCGCTGCGCCGCCGCCAAATAGATGTGGTGCGATACGCGGGTGATCAGCTCCTCGTGGTTGAACGGCTTGGAGACGTAGTCGCTGGCTCCCAGTTTGAACCCCTTGACGATGTCTTCGGGGTTGTGCAGCGCCGTGAGGAAAATCACCGGGATGTCCTGCAATGCGGGATCAGCCTTCAGGTGTTTGATCACCTCGTAGCCGTCCATGTCGGGCATCATGATGTCCAGCAGGATCAGGTCGGGGAGCTCCGTCGCGGCCTTTTCGAGTGCCTCGTTACCTCCCGATGCCGTGACGATCTTGTATTTGGCACGGCTCAGCACGGCTTTCAGCAGCATGATGTTGGTCGCGATGTCATCGACGGCGAGGATCGTGTAATCCTCCGGTTTTATGGCGATGTTTTTCATGAGGAGAGGTTTAGACATGCAAATATAGCATAATATTTCAGGTTCCGTTCAAAAATCGGTCAGGCTCTGCGGGCTTTCTCCCAGGCACCCTTTCCGCGGTGGGTCGCCAGGTACGATGCCCCGCGGAAAACATTGAGGTTCATGAAGAGAAAATAGTAGGGGATGAAGAGCAGCCTGTTGCGGTGCCCGCTGCGCTCCAGCGCCCATCCCGTGAGGGCGGCCAGGTAGAATGCGCATTGCAGGGCGAGGATCGCGGCATAGAGCGCCGGATGGCCCGACCACAGCAGCGCGACGTTGAGCGGCAGCAGTGCGACAAGCACTACGGGGGTCAGCGTCCAGCGCAGCGCGCGGTGCGATACGTACTGGAACCACAGCACCCCGTAACGGAACGGATTGAGCAGCTTGCGCAGCCGCCATACCGATTGCAGCCCGCCCGCCGCGATGCGCTTCTTGCGTTTGCCTTCTTCGCCCATGTCGGCCGAAGGGCTCTCCAGCGCATAGGCTTCCTTGCAGTAGGCGATCCTGTATCCCTGTGCCGCGATCAGCATCGAGCAGACGAAATCGTCGAGCAGCGTATCCTCCCTCAGCGTCTGCCACAGTTCGCGCCGCACAGCGAACAACTCCCCCGCTGCCCCCACCGCCGAGTAGAGGCGGTGATCCAGCTCCTTGAGCTTCGACTCGTATTTCCAGTAGACGCCTTCCGTTGCGGCGGCGCCCGTATTCCCTGTCCCGGCGACGCGTTTTTCGCCGGCCACGCACCCCACTGCGGGGTCTTCGAAGCAGCGGACGACCTGCGCCACGGCTTCGGGGTTGAGCATCGTATTGGCATCGGTGAATACGACCAGCGGCGTGCGGACTATTCCCAGCGCCCGGTTCAGCGCCGCGGTCTTACCGCCCCGGCGCGGGTCGTGCAGCACCGTCACCTCGGGGTAGGCGGCGAGCAGTTCGACGGTGCGGTCGGTCGAGCCGTCGGTGATCCACGTCACGCGGAGCTTTCCGGCCGGATAATCCAATGCCCGGCAGTTGGCCATCTTTTCCGCCACGACCTCCTGTTCGTTGTAGGCGGCGATGAGCAGCGTCACCTCGGGCGGGTCGGCAGGAAAGGCGTACCGCCGTGCCGGGTGCACGGCTTCGCGGATCTTCACCAGCAGCCACAGCAGGATGCCGTATCCGAGGTAGGTGTAGAAGACGAGGAATACCCCCGCCCAGAAGAGTATCGCTACGGTCGTCATGCTTCGAAAAGTTCGGTTAATACCTGTTTCATCTGGTTGTCCCACGAGAGGCGTCCCTCGACCGTGCCGCGGATCTGTGCGGGTGTGAGGTGCAGCCCGTCGTAGAAACGCACGAGCGCCGCGATGTCGAGGGGCGTGTCGTCGGCCGGGGCTTTCATCACGTAGTCCATGCCGTCGAAGTCGCTGTCCCGTTCCGAGTATACGAACGGGATGCCGCGTGCGGTGTATTCGCGGTTTTTGAGCGTCTTGATACCGGTGATGCCGTTGCGGTGGCGCCCGAGGCTGGCAATGCCCATGTCGCACCACTCGAATTCGGCGTCGAGCGCCGCGCCCGAACGGGGGCCGATGACCTCGGCATACTCTGCCAGGGAGTATGCGTCGATCATGCGGCGGTACTCTGCGATGAGCGTTTCCACGCCGTCGCCCGCGATGCGCAGGCGGACGATGCACTGGTGCGGGGCGGCGTAATAGTCCCGCAGTCCTTCGATCACGCGGTCGAGGCCGTGCCAGAAATGGATGTTCGCCACGGCCAGCAGCCGTAAGTTGTGGTGATCCCCGTGTACCTGGGTTTTGAGCGGGATACTCCGGAAGTCGATGCCGTTGGATATACGGATCGTCGGGCGGCCGAATATTTCCGTATCGTCGGAGAAGGTGACGATGCGGTCGATGTAGCGGGCCATGCGGCAGCGGAACATGCGGTCGATGCGCAGTTTGAGCTTCCGCACCGCGGGCGACTGCGCGAATTCGGCGTCGTAAGGGTAGGTCGGGATTTCAAGCGCGATCCGCACGCCGAGTTTTTTGACCTTGCGCAGCCAGTGGATCAGCACCGGGCTGGCGTTGTGGTCGTGGCGGATGTAGAGGAACTCCACCCCTTCGTGGCGGATGTAGCGCGTGATGTCGCTCAGCGAGACCCTTTTTTCGAGCTTGGCCCGCAATCCCTTGCCGAAGGTGCGGATCGCCTGTCCGCCGACCATTCGGCGCTGCGTGCCGTCGGGCGCTATCTCGATGTGGCACAACTCGATGTCGGCACCGTTGCGCCGCAGTGCGTCGCATTGGGCAAAGATCTTCTTGCTGATGCCGCTGTGGGCCGAAAACCCGTGGAAGACGACGAATAATCCTTTCATACTGTTATCGGTTTTTGCGGGCGAGGAGCCGGTATGCAAGCCCTTTCAGGTCGTATTCGCCGCTCAGGTGCACATAAAGGAGCCATACGCCGAGTGCCGCCGTCCCCTTGAGGGTGAGCGACGCCACGAGCGGCATCGGCGGGAGCAACCATCCGGCTGCTGCCAGGGGCAGGCCGACGAGTGCCGTGAGCAGCAGCGGCGAGAGGAAATTTTGCCAGAACGGGCGCCACCCCGTGCGCAGCGTGAGGCAGAACAACGCGTGGTAACATTGCACGAAGTTGACGGCGAACGAGGCGCAGATGCACCAGGCCACGGCTTCGGTCGTGCCGAATGCGAAGATGCCGGTGCAGATCGCCGCGACGTTGAGCGCCGCCGAGAATACGCCGCAGAGGAAGAGCATCCGCGTGGCGTTGGCGGCCTGGAAGATCGAGCCCGAGGTGGACATCACGATCTGGATGCCGACCGAGAGCGCCAGTATCCGGAACACCGGGACGGACGGCTCCCACTGGTCGCCGAAGATGATGAGCACCAGCTCTTGTGCCGTGAAGAAGAGCACGGCCGAGAGCGGCAGCCCGATGAATGCCAGCAGCCGGACGACTTTCAGGTAGGAGGCGCCCAACTGCTTCAGGTCGTGCTGCATCTCCGAAAAGATGGGGTGCATGACGGGCGATATGACATAGGCGATGTTTTGCAGCGGGAGCATCATCAGCCGGTACGACTTGTCGTAATAACCCAGTTGCGAGAGGCTCATGTAACGTCCCATGAGCAGCTTGTCGAGGTTGCGGCTGAAATAGTTTATCAACTGGAACGAGAACTGGTAGGCCGAGAACGAGAATACTTTGCCCAGCGCCTTGCGTCCCGGGCGCAGGCGCAGCGGCAGCGGGTTCTGGCGGTAGTTTATCGCCAGGAGCATCAGGCTCGAAAACACCGGGTTGATCGTCAGTGCGTAGATGCCTGCCCCGGCATAGGCTGCGGCGATGGCAGCCGTGCCCCCTGCGATTTGCACCGTGAGCGACCGCATGGCGGCGAACCGGAAGCGTTTCTCCTTCAGGATAAGTGCATTGGGGACGATGTTGGCCGCGGCGAAAAAGAGGTTCAGCGCGAGGATGCGCAGGACGTTGCGCAGCACCTGCGAATCGCCGTAGAGAGAGGCGATCGTGCCGGCTGCTGCGAAAAACAGCAGCGCCATGACTGCCCCCGACCATACCGAGAGCGAGAATATCCCGCCCAGGTCGTGCCTGTCGAGGTCTTTGTGCTGGATGACGGCCGGGCCGATGCCCAGATCGCTGAAGATGGCAAAGAAGGCGATCACTACCGTGGCGATGTTCACCACGCCGAACTGCTCGGGGGTGAACAGGCGCGAAAGGATACCCGTCACCACGAGCGTTACGACGATGCCCGCGTACTTTGCGATCGAGGTGTAGAATACGCCCGAAGCCAATTCCCGCCTGACACTCATTTCCCGTTTTCTTTTTTTAGCGGTTTCTTGAACAGCAGCGTCGCCAGGGCGCGGCCGTCGATGCTGCCCGGGTAGTGGCGCAGGGCATCCCAGGCCAGTTTCCAGCGTGTCCCGGCCGGGAGCGCCCAAGCGTTGCGCATCACGGGGCGCAGTATCTGCCTCGTGAGCGTGCGTATGAGTTGCCGCTGGCCGGCGTCGCGCGTCGCGGCAAAGCGGTTCAGTTCGCGCAGTACGGTGGTATAGCCTTCGAGGTTGCGGCGCGAGAACCCGCGTCCCATGATCGAATCCCCGTGTATGCGCCGCTTGAAGAACGCGCGTTCGATTCCGCCTGCACGCGACGCCCCGAGATAGAGCTGCGGGGTGAAGAGTTCGTCTTCGTGGAGTATCCCCGGGTAGAAGCGCAGTCCCAGCCCGCGCAGGTAGGCGGTGCGGATGAAACTCAGGCAGGCCGAAGCCCGGTAGCAGTGTAGTGCGAGCATCCTGCGCAGCAGGTCGGTGCCGTCGCAGACCTCCGTTCCGAAATATTTTGCACGCCGGTAGTCGAACCATGCGGCGTCGGAGGCCGTCGTCCCGAAGCTTTCGGCGTCGAAGAACACGAAATCGAGCCGGTCTGACTGGCAGCGTTCGTAGCAGCGTTCGAGGGCGTCGGGTTCCAGCAGGTCGTCGCTGTCCATGAAGTAGATGAATTCGCCCCGGGCACGGGCGATCCCTGCGTTGCGGGTCTGCGAAAGCCCTTTGTTGGGCTGGGTGTAGAGCCGGATGCGGTCGTCTCCGGTGGCTATGCGTTCGAGTACGGAGAGGCTGCCGTCCGTCGAACCGTCGTTGACGACGATCAGTTCGATGTCGCGCAGGGTCTGTCCCATGATCGAACGCAGGGTCTGTTCGACGTAGGCCTCCGTATTGTATACGGGGATGATGACGCTGACTTTCGGGTTATTCATCGACACGTATCCATTTTGCGCGTGCGGCGTCATAACGCTTGATTACGCGCGCCGGGTTGCCTACGGCGACGCTGTACGAGGGGATGTTCTTGGTAACGACGCTCCCGGCGCCGATCTGGCAGCGTTCGCCGATCGTGACGCCCGCCACGACCACCGAATTGGCGCCGATATGCGATTCACGTCCGATCGTCACCTCTTTGCGCACGAGTTCCTGTGCATTCGAGTCTCGTGTCCCGTCGGCATAACCGTGGTTGAACCCCGAGATGAAGACATGCTGGCCCAGTCCGGCCCGGTCGCCCAGGCGCACGGGGCCGATGATCACCGATCCGATGCCGATGCGCGCCTGGTCGCCGATCACTACGTCTCCCGCACCGTTATTGACGACCGCATAATCCTCGATCAGGGCGTCGCGTCCCACTTCGAAGCGCCGCCAGGGAAAAACGTCGAGCCGCGCATGGCGGCGGATAAGCGCCCCGCGGCCTTTTTTGTGAACAAAAGGGTTCACGAACCAGCGCACCCAAAGACGGGGCCGGGGGTGCCTGTGCGGCGAAATCAGCCCGATGACGAATTGTTTGAGCCGGGGGTTATTTCTGATCTTTTCAATCATAAGTCAATTACAGTGTTATATAACGAACTTTTGCAATGCGGCTGTCCGGGGTTTTGAATCCGGAGCACGAAATTTCGGCAGTACGGTATTCAGTTTGTCTTCCCGAGCGATTCGTAAAGTGCCAGCAAGTGCCGGGCGGTCTTTTCCCACGAGAAACGTTTCACCCGTTCGAGGCCGTAGGCGACTTGCCTTGCGCGGAACGCTGCGTCGGTTTCGAGCCGCAGCAGGGCGTCGGCGATTGCCTTCGGGTCGGTCGGGTCGACGAGGATGGCGCCTTCGCCCGCCACTTCGGGGATCGCCGAGGTAGCGGATGTCACCACGGGCGTGCCGCAGGCCATCGCTTCGAGCTGCGGAATTCCGAAACTCTCGCGCAGCGAGGTGTAGAGGAACGCCGAAGCCCTGTTGTAGATGGCCGGCAGGTCGCTGTTGGGGATATATCCCGCCAGGCGGAGCATCCCGCGCAGCCGGGGTTCGCCGATCTCCCGCAGGATCGCCTCCGCGGGTTGTTCCCCGAGGTCGGCGACCAGCAGCGGCAGCGGGTTTTCGGAGCGCCGTACGTATTCGGCATAGGCCTTCAGCGTACCGGGCGTGTTCTTCTTTGGGTCGGTATTGCCCAGGAAAAAGAGGTATTCGGGGTCTCGCAGGTATTTGCGGACGGTTTCCGCCGTGCCTTCCATCGGGCGGAACCGGTCGTTGTAGCCGTTGTGAATGGCCATGATGCGTCCGGGGTCGAAGTTCAGTGCGGTGCGGATGCGGTCGCACTCGAATTGCGAGACGGTGATGACCATCCGGCATCTGGGCAGGATGCGCGGCACTACCAGGCGGCGGTAGACGCGCCCCAGCGACTGGTAGAGCGATTTGTTGCGCGCGGCCTGTTGCTCGAGGAAGATGATGTCGTGGAGCGTTAGGATCAGCGGGGCATTTCCCCATACGGGCGCCGTGTTGCTTGTGCAGTGCAGCAGGTCGGGTTTCACGCGGGCCACGGCCCGCGGCAGCGCCCACTGTTCCCACAGCGGGTAGCTCGGGCAGCGGAGCGTTGTGATGTGCATGTTGGGACTCTCCTCCAGGCAACGGTCTTCGCCTTCGCCCGTGAAGATGAAGTATTCGTTCTTCGTGTCGAGCCGTTGCAGGCAGCGGATGGTTTCGAGCGCCACGAAGTCCATGCCGTGTTTGTTGGGGCGGAAGATGCGCTGTGCCTCGATCGCGATTTTCATGGTCGGTTTCCGGTATTGTTTCCGGGGGCTTCGCTTCCGGCCCCGGTATGTTCGGTGTGGATGAATTTGTCTTTGGTGCCCCGCAGCCGGAAGAGGTTGGCAAGCGTCAGCAGGAACAGGACGGGCATTCGCCTAAGGGCGTGTCCCAGCCGGGCGTCGGCCTGCTCGTCGGGCAGCGCCATCGCCATGGCCAGGAGCAGCAGCAGGACGGCCACCCACCATTTTATCGAACCCATGGGTGCGCATACCGTCATCACGACGGCCCACAGGGGCACCAGCCCCAGCAGCAGGATGCGCGGCGGCAGGCACCATTGCAGCAGCTTGTCGCAGTAATCCGTATTCCCCGAGAGGATTGCTCCCGGAAGCTGCCTTACGGCCGATGAAAGGGCGTAGAACTGCGCCGCTATCCAGCGCCGCCGCTGGTTGTAGTAGGCACCTTCGCCCTGTACCTTTTCGTCCAGCACGCGCACGTCGTCCAGGTAGTCGATGTAGATGCCCTGCCTCAGCAGCAGCGCTTCGAGCTCCTTGTCCTCGCCCGAAGTGGTGCAGCAGGCGATATTTTCGCGGAACCATTTGTAATCGAAGGCCATGCCCGAGCCGATCAGCGCCGAAGAGAATCCCAGCGCCACATGCCCGCGGCGGAAGATCGAGTTGTTGACCTCCTCGCTCGCTGCGTCGAGTACGGCGGTGTCCGTATCGCGGTTCTTGGCCGTGCGGTGTGCCTGCACGGCCTGGATGCCGCTGTCGAGGGCGTCGTTCATGCGGGCGATGAACTCCCTGCCCGCCAGGTTGTCGGCGTCGAGTATCGCCACGGCCTCCGCGCCGTCCGGGCCGATTTCCCCTACGGCAAAGTTGAGCGCCCTAGCCTTGGAGCTGTTCTCGAAGGAGGCTTCCAGCACGCGGATCGGCATCCGGCGCAACTCGGCGAGCGTGGCCGGTTGCAGCCGGTCGGCGATGACGACCACCTCGTGCAGTTCCTGCGGATAGTCCTGTTGCAGCGCGGACTGCGCTGCGTGGACGATCACCGCGTCGCTTTTGTAGGCCGGGATCAGCGTCACGAACCGGCGTTGCAGCCGTGCCGGGGGATAGGTGTCCTTGCGTGCGCGCGTCGAGGCGGCCGCAAAGACGAAGAGGTAGAGTACCGGGAGTCCCAGTACGAAGATGAATATCCAGTCGAGGATGTCGAGCAGTAGCGTCATGCCGTTTTGTTTTTCAGGGTGAAGAAGCCTCCGGCACCGTGCCGTATGGCCTTTGCCAGGTCGCGGCGCCCGTGTGCCAGCGCCGCGGCGATGCTTTTGGGTACGGCGATGCAGAGCTGGTAGGCGACGGAAAGCATCCGGGCGGTGCCGTGCAGGTTCCGCCATGCGAACAGCAACCGGTTGCGGGTCAGGTAGTAACTTCTCAGGGGACTTTGCTGTCCGCTCGTCGCGCTCTCCTTGTGGAATACCGTGCAACGGGGGTCGTAGGCTATTTTCCAGCCTTGTTCACGGATACGCACCGACCAGTCGAGTTCTTCGTAGTAGAGGAAATAGATGTCGGGCATCGGCCCGGCTTTTCGGGGTACTTCGCGCCGTACCATCATCGCCGCGCCGTGGGCGTAGGGCGTGTCGCGCGGCGTGTCGAACGACCCGTCGTCGGGCATCCCGAAGCCGATGAGCGCGTTGCGCAACGTGACGTGTGTCAGGGGCGTATATCCGGCGAACTGGATATGCCGCGGGGGAGCGAAAAACCGGATCTTCGGGCATACGGCGCCGATCGCGGGGTTGCCCGCCAGGGTTTCGCAGAGGTAGTGCAGCGTGTCGTCTTCGACCTCGGTGTCGTTGTTGAGCAACAGCAGGTAATCGCCTGTCGCGGCTGCGAACCCCAGGTTGTTGCCTCCGGCGAATCCCAGGTTCCGCTCGCTGCGCAGCGCTTTGATTTCCGGGTAGCGTTCGCGCAGCATGGCCGCCTCGTCGCGGGCGGAGCCGTTGTCCACCACGATGATCTCCAGCGGCGAGGTGACGTGCCGCCGCAGCGATTCGACCATGGCACAGGTAAGCGCGTAGCCGTTGTAGTTGACCGATATGACCGAAATCAGCGGTTTCATGCTATTCGTAATTTTCCCTTGCGTGTGGCCGTTGTGCGGACATCGCCCTGTCCAGTATCTCCTTGCGCGCCAGTTCGCGGTCGAAACGCGGCGCGAGGAAGATGAAACCCATGCTCATGTAGAGGATGGCGCCTGTGGGTATCTGGCCCAGAATCTCGTTGGCATAGGCCATGACGACGATGCCGGAGATTCCGGCCGTGAGCGCCGCCGTGAATCCTCTGAGCTGCGTGTTCCGCAGCTTGAAGACCACCAGATAGGCTCCACGCGCCAGTATGTAGAGCAGGATGCCGATGTGCAGCAGGATGCCGACGACGCCCGTTTCGACCCAGACCATCACGAACCACGAGTCGGTCGGAATCTGCGACAATGCCGCATTCGGGGCGAAGGTCTTGGCCTTGCCGCCGCCGTGTCCCAGTCCGGCGCCGAAAGGCTTGTCAGCCATCAGTTCGCGCAGTTTGGCCTGGTTTGCCAGGCGCACCTGGAACGAGGGGTCGTTTGTGTTGAAGGCGCTGCGGGCACGCCGGATAATGCTGTTTCCCTGTCCGATGGTGGTGAATTTCAGGAATATGAAGGCTGCGATGATCAGGAAAACACCCGCGCCGATCATCTTGATGTTGCGCGACATCATGATGAAGGCCGAGTAGCCCACGAACGGTACGGCCAGTGCGCTGCGGGTTCCCGAGATCAGCATGCCGTAGCATGCCGCGGCCGCCACGAGCAGCAGGTAGAGCTTCATCCACGAGTTGCGGTAGTAGAGTGCCGAAATCGAGAATACGACCATCGACAGCCCCATCGAGCCGCCGAAATTGGCCGCGTCGCTGAAGAACGAGAAGTAACGCACGCCGCTGTGGATGATGTGTGTCGAACGGCCGCCCAGCACGAACAGCCAGTAGTTCTCCGCGGCGTTAAAGCCGAAGAATTTCTGCATGCAGGCTTTCCCGACGGCGATCAGTGTCAGCACCGACCAAACGGCGAGCATGTATTTCAGGTATTTGTACTCGGTCATCGTGAGCTGCGTGAGCACGACGATAAAGAAGAAATAAAACGCGATCGACCGCACCGACGAGAACCATCCCGCGACCGAGACCGACTCCGGGTTCACTATTTCGAGGATGCAATAGGCCATCCAGATCGCCGCCACAACGGTCAGTCCCGAGCTGGCTCGCTTCCATTCGATGGGACGCATCAGGGCTTGCAGCGTTATTATCAGGAAGTTGTAGAAGATCAGTGCGTCGAGGATCATCCCGAACGGCAGGTCGTAGGCATAACGCGTGAGCGTCATGATGAAATAGTTGACCACGAACAGCCCGAGCATCGATATGGCGGGGTTGCGCA
>ERZ791740.850-NODE-850-length-20878-cov-4.631897_pt1 | contig 20878 bp, 19 predicted proteins | sample MGYA00510041_ERZ791740 | MGnify/ENA primary metagenome ERZ791740 (study PRJEB30046, sample SAMN00791959) | human gut metagenome | study: EMG produced TPA metagenomics assembly of the A metagenome-wide association study of gut microbiota in type 2...
TGTATGCGGTAGAGTTCTGTGGTTACTTCCCTACTGATAATCCCAAGTATAGTATCATAGTTTCCATTAATAAGGCTGGATTACCTGCAAGTGGTGGACTAATGGCAGGTGATGTATTTAAGAAGATAGTTGGATTACTATTTCCTTATTGAATCATACTCATGCTGTTAATATAATATTCAACCTTTCTTAGTCATATATCTATATATAATACCCCTATGCCAGAAAGGTTGAATATTTATAAATGGCAAACGAGACATGCGTAAGAAGTTCATCAAATCAAGTAGACCTACGTACAAGAAACGTATTCGTAAAGGACAAACAGGAATGAGATTTGTAGGTTACAATGCTATTGACACTCCTACTATAAATTACAAGGACATTACTAATCCAACTAATCCATTCAGCGAATATAACTTTAATACAGTTTACGATAAACCAGAAGCTTTAGTAGTTCCTGTTAAGGATGAAGCTCCAGTTGAAGAAGTAATTAATAAGCCGGAATCTCCAATAATTACTCCAGTAGCCAACAGACCAATAGCTAGTAAATCTGTTACCAATAAACCTGTTACTGCCAACTCAACTTGGAAGAGTCCATATACTAACAGAAAGCAATGGTCTACAGAACTTATTAATGCCTATAAGAAGGCAGGTATTACTAATGATAATGCAATTAGAATGTTATTAGCACAAGACGCATTAGAATCTAGTTGGGGTAAGTCTGCACAAGGTAAGTACAACTTTGGCAATTTAACTACTGGTAGTTCATGGAAAGGTGATTATGTAACTGGTAATGATAAAAATGCTAAAGGTGAAGCTATTAAGCAGAAGTTTAGGTCTTATAATTCTATGGATGAGTATGCAGCAGATAAGATACAATTCTTAAAGAGACTATATGACTTTGATGAGAATGATGATATTAATAAGTTTGTAGCTAAGCTTACTGGTTATAATAAAGGTAAGAGAAGATATGCAGAAGCTAAGGAGTATGCCAATTCATTAAGAGGCGTGTATAATAGTTTCAAAGCAGGTGGTATTATTAAATATCAAGAACCTGCACAACCTATTAAATATATGGGAGGTTATGATAAGAGAGGTAACATGGTATTGCCAGTTAATAATGAGAATGGTATGAATAATGTAACTTTACCAGAAGTAACAGTTACTCCTAGAAATATCAATCTAGCAGGAGCTGTAGATAGAGGAAGGAGAACTGTTGGTAATATGGGTAAAGAGATACTATCTGCAACTACTCCATTAGGTGATATAGAATCAGCTAAAGAGGTATATCAAGATGCTAGGTCTGGTAATTATGGTCAAGCCGCCTTGGGTGCAGGATTACTATTACTTCCCAACTTTATTGAGAAGCCATTAAAGACACTTAAACGAGTTGGTAGGAAGGTTGTTAAAGCAGCTAATAAATATCCCGCTAAGAATCTAGAGGTTAATCTTAATCCAGATAGAAGTTGGAATATGGATAAGATACACAGTGATGTAGATAAGGGAACTAAGGAAGCTATAGATTTCTTGGAATCGGATGTTAAGAAGGAGACTGAATTATATAACAAGGAACTAGCGAAGAGACTAGGATATGAACATTTTACACCATACCCAAATGGCGCAGAGAGAGCTAAAGTAAAGGTCACTCCTGATTACGAAACTATTACTTATCCAAATGGGGAGCATGCTGGTAGAGTGTATTTAGACCCTAATCCTTCAAATGACATGTTACAATATAATAAGCATTATAACTTACATCCAACTGCCTTCCATGAAACTCTACATAGAGGGCATTATGGTATGGTTCCACAAGATAGGAGAATGTTGGGAGCTACTGGTACAGAACATGTTAGAAGATTGCATGATAGTAAGGACTTCTATAACTTCAAAACCAAGAAGTTATTAGTTCCAGAGAATGAGGCTCCTGACTTAGAGATGTACAATTACCTCTTTGAGAACGGAGAAGCAGCAGCTAACACTATGGAACTAGGTAAGAGATTGGGATTACAACCAGGACAAGAATATCCAGGCAGACAAGCTTTAGAGCAGATGCTTAAGGAGTTCTCTGAATCTGGTAATGAGCATTCTCACATGCCTAAGTACTTGAATATGAAACATCCTAAGAGAGTATGGAATGCATTAACAGGTAAGTATTTTGTTTATCCATTAATAGGAACTACATTAATAGGAGGAATAAATTATGATAGAAATGAGTAATAGTGAATATAGTAAACTATTTGATGAACTTTATGCTAGATTTGAAGCAGGAGAGATTACAGCAGAGGAAGTATGTGCAGAGATGTGGAAAGTTGATAGGGTTGTACACTCAGGTCCTCCTCTGCGTAACTTACCAGAGAAGTTAGATGATGATATGCTAGACGAACAGGCAGATGAATAACTATGAATGAATATGATAACAGCAGAGTATTGAATGTATGGAAACAATGACAGCAAGTGAGATGTGGGATATTATGGAAGAATTAGGAATTGCAGTAGACAAATCTTTCATTGAGCCCTGTGATTTAACTCCACCCACTTTAGAGGAACTATGTAGAATGTTTGGAGTTAATAGCTTAGAGGAACTTAGGAATATGCCTCACGGTCCAATGGCTTTCTGATATTAATAAGAAGAATTTATGAGAAGTTTAATAAGTATGGATTTGGTACAGCAGCTCTTATGATTATGAATAATAACAATAAATAATTATGGCAAAGAAGAAAGGTCCTTATGTGGAGATAATAGGTAAATGGAAACATGAATGTGTATCTCCTTCTAGACGTTATGACACAAATTTAGAAACTGGAGAAGTAATAATAGCAGATACGTTCTGTACATGGGAAGACTGGGAAGATTGGTTTGATTCTATGGAAGATGTAGAATCTACCAAAGAAGACGAACAAGCAGATGAACAACTTAGTAACAATACTTAACATTCTTGCATTAGTTTAATAGGTTAATAATCAGTAACTTTATTTCAAACATAACACGTATTATTAATTAATATAACTAATCTATGAATAATCAATCAGAGAATAAAGAACCAGATTTCTTTACCCCTAATGCTCCAATTAAATACGCAACGGCAGGAGGAAGAGGGGTAATGATAGGTTGCGGAATTATAACAGCCTTATATGTTATAGGCGTAATTATAGGGCTGTGTTTGGGCTATGGTTGGAGTAGCCTTCTTCTGCCTTTCCTACCATTCATCATAATTGGATTTATTGGCTACATTTGGGAGATGTTTAAGAAGTTCCACAATCTGGGATATGATGAGAAACGTAGGATATAAGTCAAGAATAGGCAACATTTGAAGAATCATCTGAAAGTAATGATACTAAGAAACATAATACTCCAATAATATTTGAGGATATAAAAGTAGAAATACAAATGGCATTAAATTTTATATAATTCAGCTATCGGGCACTGCAATTAAAGAGATGTTTACTGTTCTATGTTTCGTATAATAAACTAGAATTAATGAATTATTCTTACCTTTGTAATAATCGTATGATATTATTAATTAAGTATTAACATATAAACATTTCGATATGATAGTAGAAACAATGACGTACCAAGAGATTGCCGATGAATTTAAGAAGGATTGGGAAAGAAGTATTAGACACAAGATAACCGACTGTTTTGGAATGGCTAATAAGTATAGACGCTATATACTTAAAGAGGGTAAAACTGATAAATGGATACGCTTCAAACCTATAGAATTTACTAGCCCTAGAGGAAATAACTGCGTAATACAGTTTGTCAGTAAAGGTTGGGCTGATTATAAGAGAAATGGACTTATATTTGTTTTATATATGTATTATTACAAATCTGAAGGTTTATATGCAGTAATGATAGCAGGAGATAATTTCGATGAATTCAGCTTTTACACACCCCACTTATTTGACAGATATAGAGAACGGAAACTAAAGGATATATCCAAACCTAAATTACAAACAATGTTTGACTTCTTTAAGACCAATGCAACCTCACGGTTTAATCGGGTAAATAATGATAAATATGCGAACAGTATTTTTAGTGTATGCCCCAATGGTGTCACATTAGGTAGTGAGATTAGCGATAAGATTATAGAGAATAGAACTTATATAACCTTCGAAATGCTTAAAAGCGACCAAGTCCAAGATGAAGAGAAGTTAGGTACAGCTCTAAAGGCTTATCTTGATAAACAATTATAATTAATCTATCAGTGTTAAAGCAAGGTATAACAGACATATTATAAAATGTATCTAATCAGCCTGTAAACAGAGAGTCAGACATTAAGCCAATATGAATTAGTTTCTTTGCATTATCAATACTACCTTTTATTGCAGAATATATTAATATAATACCCCTATCTATGAAAGGTTGAATAGTTGCATTATAAGTATAATTCATTACCTTTGCAACGTGGATGAAGTCCGCAAAGAGATTATTAATTAAATTATTAACCATTCTTGGATTTAACTTAGAAGTTCAACCAAGAGTTCAACCATAGATTCTATAAGGAAATCTGTTATTAAAGATAACTATTATAAGCGATTATAGCTCAGTTGGTTGCCTGCGAAGCCGAAGGCTTTGAAGGCTTTAGAGAGCATTAGCTTCCCAAGCTGGGGGTCGCGAGTTCGAGCCTCGTTTACCGCTCTTTTGAAAATCAGGTGGTTATCTTAAAAAAAACTGCCTGATTTTTTATTTTTCAAGCCCCCTTTTCTATGGTTTTATCTATTATCGGACGAAACCTAAACTGAACATATTGTAGAATAACCCTAATTGAATAACCAATATGGCTAAGAAAATAGAGAAATATCTCCCCGTAGATTACAGTGACAGTTTTTCCATAGAAGTTACAGAAAATCGTTTGTCTCCTAAAGATATTATTTTAAAAGTCTTTGCTCATAACCCCGCTTGGCTCCGAATGTTGTATGCAATAAGGGCCTGTTTAGTCAAACCTTTCGGTATAGAAACTAAAGCTATTGAAAGTGAAGAACTTATTATAGAGGAAGACAAGCAAGAAGCAATTATGAGAAAAGACGATAAACATTTATTGTTTTATGTCGATATTTTCATTACGCCATTGGAAACAGGAAAACAAATGATTGAGGTTACCACATTAGTAAAATACCATAATTGGGTAGGAAAGGCTTATTTCTTTTGTATAAAACCTTTTCATCGGGTCATAGTGCCTTTAGTTCTCAAAAAGGCGCTATGCTGAACAAGCATAGTCGCGGATGCAACGATATAACGAATATGAAAAATGAGATATGTAATATAGAAGCAAATGACTTTAGAAAATTAATGCATGAAGAATAGGGCAGTTCATGCATTTTTCGTATTTTTGCACCCTGTTTTAACACTCAAGAAAACTTTAAATAGAAAAATATAATGGCAAAAGAACTGAAAGACCTTACCAAACGTAGTGAAAACTACTCACAGTGGTATAACGATTTGGTGGTAAAAGCTGATTTGGCAGAACAATCTGCCGTGCGCGGATGTATGGTGATTAAGCCTTACGGATACGCTATCTGGGAGAAAATGCAACGTCAATTGGACGACATGTTCAAGGAAACAGGACACGTAAATGCATACTTCCCGCTATTAATCCCGAAATCATTCTTAAGCCGCGAAGCAGAACACGTAGAAGGGTTTGCGAAAGAGTGTGCCGTAGTAACACATTATCGCTTGAAGAATGCAGAAGACGGTTCAGGAGTCGTAGTAGATCCTGCAGCTAAATTGGAAGAGGAATTAATTATCCGTCCGACATCAGAAACAATCATCTGGAATACTTATAAGAACTGGATTCAGTCATACCGTGACCTGCCTATTCTCTGCAACCAATGGGCGAATGTTTTCCGTTGGGAAATGCGTACCCGTCTTTTCCTGCGTACTGCCGAATTCCTGTGGCAAGAGGGACATACCGCTCATGCTACCCGTGAAGAAGCAGAGGAAGAAGCAATCAGAATGTTGAATGTATATGGTGAATTTGCAGAAAAATATATGGCTGTTCCCGTTGTAAAGGGAGTGAAATCAGCCAATGAACGTTTTGCAGGTGCACTTGACACTTACACAATAGAAGCCATGATGCAGGACGGAAAAGCATTGCAAAGTGGTACTTCCCACTTCCTGGGACAAAACTTTGCAAAGGCATTCGATGTTCAGTTCGTTAACAAGGAAAACAAGTTGGAGTATGTTTGGGCTACTTCATGGGGTGTTTCTACTCGTTTGATGGGTGCATTGATTATGACTCACTCGGATGACAACGGATTGGTATTGCCTCCACATTTGGCTCCGATTCAGGTAGTAATCGTTCCTATCTATAAGAATGACGAACAACTGAAACAAATTGACGCTAAAGTAGAAGGCATTGTAGCTAAGTTGAAAGCATTGGGTATCTCTGTGAAATATGATAATGCAGATAACAAACGCCCGGGCTTCAAATTCGCTGATTATGAATTGAAGGGTGTACCTGTTCGTTTGGTTATGGGTGGCCGCGATCTTGAAAACAACACGATGGAAGTGATGCGCCGTGATACACTGGAAAAAGAAACAGTTACCTGTGAAGGCATTGAAACATACGTTCAGAACCTGCTTGAAGAAATGCAGGCTAATATCTACAAAAAAGCATTGGACTACCGTAACTCCAAGATTACAACAGTAGACACCTATGACGAATTTAAAGAAAAAATCGAAGAAGGCGGATTTATTCTGGCTCATTGGGATGGAACTACTGAAACCGAAGAAAAAATTAAGGAAGAAACTAAAGCAACCATTCGTTGTATTCCGTTCGAGTCATTTGTTCCGGGAGACAAAGAACCTGGTAAATGTATGGTAACAGGTAAACCATCTGCTTGCCGCGTGATATTTGCACGTTCTTATTAAACAAAATTCGCACATAATTATAAAAAGGATGGAAACGGCTCAATCGCTTTCATCCTTTTCTTTTTTTCCTTCCATATTATATTATTTATGGCCTGTCCTAACAGTTCATTAGACATTCAATAGTTATTTCAAGCTCTTTTTTCAATCCATTTCAGTTTTATTTCAGAAATATCCCTTTTCTTTGTAGTATGTAAAAAAGAAAGGAGACAAAATTATGAAGATATTGATTGTAGAAGACGAACCCTCTTTGAGAGAACTGATTCAATGTTCACTTGAAAAAGAACGTTACGTTGTAGAAACAGCCAGTGACTTCAATTCTGCTCTACGCAAAATTGAAGATTACGACTATGATTGTATCTTATTGGACATCATGCTACCGGACGGAAGCGGACTTGATCTTCTTGAACGACTGAAAGCTCTCCATAAGCGGGAGAACGTGATTATTATTTCCGCGAAAGACTCTCTGGAAGACAAAGTTTTGGGATTAGAACTGGGAGCGGACGATTATTTGCCAAAGCCATTTCATTTGGTTGAACTAAATGCACGAATTAAAAGCGTGATTCGTCGCCATCAGCATGATGGAGAGATTGATATCCGCCAAGGCAACGTACGGATAGAACCGGATAAATATCGTGTATTTGTCAACGAGCAGGAAGTGGAACTAAATAGAAAAGAATATGATATCCTGTTATATTTTATCAATCGCCCTGGGAGATTAATCAATAAAAACACTTTGGCCGAATCAGTGTGGGGAGACCATATCGATCAGGTCGATAATTTTGACTTCATATATGCACAAATCAAGAATCTTCGCAAAAAGCTCAAAGATTCCGGTGCAACTATTGAAATTAAAGCAGTCTATGGATTTGGGTATAAAATGATAGTAGAATAAAAAGGAAAGAGATTATTGTCCATGAAATTAATATATTACATCATTCTTCGTATTACCCTTGCTCTGACTCTCATACTGACGGTCTGGGCTATCTTCTTTTATGTTACGATGATAGATGAAGTCAACGATGAAGTGGATGATGCTTTGGAAGATTATTCGGAAACCATCATTATCCGGGCATTGGCAGGAGAGGAGCTACCTTCTAAAACCAATGGCTCCAACAATCAATATTATATGATGGAAGTAAGCAAAGAGTATGCGGAAAGCCGGGAGGATATTCAGTATAAAGACTCTATGGTATACATTGAAGAAAAAGGAGAGACCGAGCCGGCACGTATTCTTACTACTATCTTTAAAGATGATGAAGGACGATACCACGAGCTGACAGTATCAACTCCCAGCATTGAAAAAGACGATTTGAGAGATGCCATCCAGGTGTGGATTATATTTTTATATGTAGCTTTATTATTCTGCATTATTATCATTTCCGTATGGGTATTTTACCGGAATATGCGACCGCTCTATGTACTTCTACACTGGCTGGACGGTTATCAAACAGGAAAAAGAAATAAACCTTTGAGTAACGATACTCAAATCACGGAATTCCGGAAATTAAATGAGGCTGCCATTCGTTATGTGGAACGTACGGAGCAGATGTTCGAACAACAAAAACAGTTTATCGGAAATGCTTCACACGAGATACAAACTCCACTTGCTATCTGCCGTAATCGATTGGAAATGTTGATGGAAGATGATTCGCTATCAGAAAAACAACTGGAAGAACTGATGAAAACGCATCAGACTTTAGAATACATTACTAAATTAAACAAATCCCTATTATTGCTTTCCAAGATTGATAATGGTCAGTTTACGGATACCAAAGAATTGGAACTCAATGTACTTCTCAAACAATATCTGCAAGATTACGAAGAAGTTTATGATTATCGCAACATAGAAGTCACGATAGATGAACAAGGCGTTTTCAAGGTGACAATGAACGAATCCCTGGCTGTTGCTTTACTCACTAACCTCCTGAAAAATGCATTTGTACATAATATTGACGGGGGACATATCCGAATCACCGTTACTAAGAACGGTATTACTTTCCGAAATTCGGGAGTGGAACATCCGCTGAACAAGGAACATATCTTCGAACGTTTCTATCAGGGTAGCAAAAAAGAAGGATCTACAGGGCTGGGATTAGCTATAGCCGATTCCATCTGTCGTTTGCAACATCTGAATATAAAATATTACTTCGAGCAGAATGAACATTGCTTCGAGATTTCCCAATCATAAGATTCATCTGAAAAACACAGAGGACACGGATTTTAAGTGAACGACCTGTCGGTTATCATAAAACCAATTTGTCAGGTATATCCATTCACCTGTTTCTCCGTGTCCTCTGCGTCTTTTATAGTGAGCAGGTTATCGGGATCGTATTTCTCTCCTCATAAACATGATATAAGAAATAGCGAAGCAAATAACCGTTGCCGCAATCAATCCGGTCAACTGTGGCCATACAACTAAAAGACTTTGTCCCAATGGGAGCGGACTAGGGATAGCTCCCTGTACCTGTTCCATAGTCAATGGCCCCAAACTTCTGACAGAAGGCATCAATAGTGTGGTGGTAGCTTCATTAAACAGTTCACTCGGTGCCAAACGCATCAACCCTAGAATAAACTTCTGATAACTGATAATCTGATAAGGTGATGCCATCTGTGACGGACTCAACCCTTTTGCCACCAAATTAACAATCATGGTATAGAATACACTAAAAAACAGCCAAACAGCCACAGATGCTAAGGCAGAAGTCGCTGCCTGACGGAAACGGAGTGAGAACAGAATAGCCAGATTCAACCAGAATGCTACATAAAAGATACTGGTAATGATGAAGAAAACAATTCTCCAAAACTCTTCTGCCGTAGGAGGAATACCAATAGCAATCAGCCCACATCCCATCACCAGAAAGCCCAATACAAACAACATGATTCCTATCACAATCAGAGCAGCTACAAACTTCGCATTGATAATGCAATCGCGATGAATAGGCTGGGACAGCATACGGCTCAATGTGCCTTTATTTTGTTCGGAATTGACAGCATCAAATCCCAAAGCGATTCCCAATAGGGGACCTAAGAAGTTAATAAACAGCACAAAAGAGGGGAGAGTCCCATCTGAAACCGTAAACAACTTCAAGAAAAGAAACGAACCGTCCGGATCATTAGGTTTGATGGCTTCACTAATATTGGTGAGTGCTGTATATAGCGACCCCATACAGGTAAGTGCTATAATACCTATTAGTATAATAAAACGCCAACTTTTGACATGATCGGAAATTTCCTTGTTGACGATAACCCAAAAAGGATGATTGACTTTACTCATGCCCTTCGCCTCCTTCCTCAAAATAATGGTTATAAATATCAGACAATTCCTGCTTCTTATCTTTCAATTCTGCCATATCAATCAAAGCAAGTAATTGGCCATTACTGAACAAACCTACCCGGTCGCACACTTTCTGTACCTGATCCAGATGATGGGAAGAGAAAAGCACTGTCAGTCCTTCTTCTTTACTCAACCAGCGAATCAGTTCGATAAATTCCTGAACACCTGCAGGGTCAATCCCTGAAGTCGGCTCATCGAGAATAATAATCTCCGGATTTTTAATAAGTACATCAGCCAATCCCAACCGCTGTCTCATACCACGAGAGTATTTCCCTGTCTTTTTGGCTAACTGATCTTCAAGGCCTACCCGCTTCATCAGTTCCATAGCCTTGGTTTTTGCCTCTTTATCAGAAATACCATTTAATCGCGCTGTATAGATCAAATTCTCCGGTCCTGTCATATCATCATAGAATCCTACATCTTCTGGCAAATACCCAATTTTCCTTTTTACTTCAATGGGGTGTGTAGTAGAATTGATTCCACAAATTTCAACTGTTCCCGAAGTAGGCTCTGTCAATCCCAACATCATTAAGATAGTAGTTGATTTTCCAGCACCATTCGGTCCCAGTAATCCGAAGATTTCTCCTTTCCGGATATTCAGGCGAATATGATCTACAGCAGTGAAATTACCGTATTGTTTGGTCAAATCGGTAAGTACGATCACTTGTTCGCCCATAATTTACCTCCTTCCATATTTACGGAACAGATAGTAAACCACGCCGATGGTGGCAATAATGATAAGAACGCCTACCCATCCCCATATCATCGGAGTTTTTACTGCAACTCTGAACTGCGCATCTGCATTTACTTCAGGAGTTTTTGCCATGATGGTAGTCACATAGTCGCCTGGCAATGCTTTTTTAGAAGCTTTCAAAGTAGCCATAACCGTTGATGTCTCTCCGGCTTTTAGTGCATCGATTTTTGAAGGTTCGAAAGTTACTTCCCAGTCAGCAGGTTTATTAGCAGACAGCTGAATATCTTTCAGTAATGAAGAACCTGTATTTCTGACTTCCAGTTCTATTTTCTTTATATCACCTGCTGTGACATCTGTGCTCAATAACCCACGGGGAGTAGTCAGTTCCATTTGATAAGAGCCGGTAACAACCACTTCCAGTTCCAATTCAGCGGAAGTGGTACCTGTAGCGGCGCGTACCGGAATTTTGTAACTGCCGGCTTCTACATTGGCAGGAGGAGTAATATCTATGCTTACATTTTGAGTGCTGTTGGCTTCCACTTGTGCAGAAGTGGCTTGCTTATAGTTAGGTTTAAAAACTACATTCCAACCTCTGGGTGCATTAGCCATCAAAGCATATAGCTGCTGGTCGGCAGTCTGATTCTTTAAAGTGGCGCTGAAAGTGAAGGTTGATTTGGAATTTCCCTGCATGTTGGGTTGGTCGGTAGTAAATTCAGTCTGGTATGTTCCTTTTTGAGCAACCACCACATCCAATGGAAGTTTGGCGTTTCCGGCATATACCACAAAGTGATAATTACCTTTATTCACTTTTAATGGGACTTCGACTTTTAAATTGAAAGTCTTTTTCTCTTTGGGAAGTACCGATAGTTGGCTAAGGCTCCAGCCACCGGATTTCATTTCGTGTTTCCAACTGGCGGACAATCCGCTGACAGAAAGATTCGCATTCATCAACTGGTCTGTGTTGTTGATAAGATCGATACTGTAGTCAATTGACGCTCCGGGAGATACGGAGATTTTTGTGTAAGGTGTGTACAGAATCACGCTCTTAGGTATTGAATCATTGGCGTGCGTGTAATTCATAGGGATCATCCCCAATAGAATAGCTAATAATAAAAAATAATTTGTTCTCATAGTCATACAAAAGTTCTTATGGTTGTTTAATATGAATATTGTCAAATTTGTGTGTGCAAAAATAAACGATGTATCTATTAGTAGTTTTAAAAGAATCCTAAAGAATCTAATTTCAGGAAGAAATTATAGTGACACTATCCCTATAGGATGGTGACGGTATCCTTTATATATAGTGACGCTATGTTAACCGGATAGCGTCACTATATTTTTTCGATTTTTTTTTCGGAAATTCTCAAAATTCCCAAATCTTTTCAGATTCTCCTCTCATCTTTGCATTATCAAATTAATAATAATAGTAAAAACCAATATTAAAAAACAACGATTATGAAAAAGTTAGTATTCTTATTAGTGTGTCTTTTCACTTTGCAAACAGTAGCTCGTGCAGATGACGACAAACCAATCCAGGTAACTCAAATGCCACAACCGGCACAGCAGTTTATCAAACAGCATTTTGCCGACAGCAAAGTAGCATTAGCCAAAATGGAGAGTGATTTCTTTTATAAAAGTTATGAAGTGATTTTCACGAATGGCGATAAAGTGGAGTTTGACAACAAAGGCAACTGGGAAGAAGTGAACTGCAAATATAGTTCTGTACCTACAGCAATTATTCCGGCAGCTATTCAGAAATACGTAACGACCAATTACCCTGATGCTAAAATTCTAAAAATTGAGAGAGATAAGAAAGATTATGAAGTAAAACTGTCCAACCGTACGGAACTGAAGTTTGACCTGAAATTTAATTTGATTGATATTGATTTCTAAACCTATTTAAATTGAACAAAGATGAAACTAAAGATTTATACACTTTTACTGGCACTAAGCGTCACATGGAGTCTGCAAAGTTGTGACAACGATGACGATGGTTCAATAGCTGTTCCTGCCGAACTTCAAAGTGCATTTTCATCCAAATTCCCTAATGCTGCAAATGTGAAGTGGGAAACTAAGTCTGGATATTATGTAGCAGATTTCTATGACGGATATGAAGCATCTGCATGGTTCACCCAAGATGGTAAATGGCAAATGACAGAAACGGACATTCCTTACAATGCATTACCACAAGCAGTAAAAATGTCTTTTGAGAACAGCGAATATGCCTCATGGAAGCGGGATGATATAGACAAACTGGAACGGACAGGCGTTGAAACTGTTTTCGTAATTGAAGTCGAAAAGCAGAATCAGGAGGTCGATTTGTATTATTCTGCTGATGGAACTCTGATTAAAAGCATTGTAGACACTGATGATGATAACAACGAACATCTTCCTGTACAATTGACTGAAGCTATGAAAAACTTCATCAATGAAAAGTATCCGAATGCAAGAATCATGGAAGTAGACGTTGAGGATGATAGAAATGATTGGGATTCTGGATATACAGAGGTAGATATCATTCATAATGGAATCCCAAAAGATGTATTGTTCAACCAGACTGGAAATTGGTATTCTACTTCATGGGAAATACGTCAGAATGAATTGCCTGAAGCAGTAAACAATACTCTCAATAATCAATATGGAGAATATCGTTTTGACGAAGCGGAGTATATTGAAAAAGCAGATGGTAGCATATATTATCGAATTGAACTTGAGAAGGGGGATGTAGATAAAGTAGTAAACATAGGCGAGAACGGTACTGTCCTTTCATAGGTCAAAGTGCATAATTCTGAAACATAATTCTCACAAACAACAAACGATGACATAATTCCTGGGGGATATGTCATCGTTTATTATTTTTTACTGCTCCTGTACACGTTTTCTTTTCACTGCCGATTTAGCAGTTTTATCAGTGATGCTGTCCGTTTGTTGCGGTTTCACCTTTTCAGCTTCTTCCCGTTTCCGCTTATTGCGTAACCGCCATTTATTCCAGAAATATAGATCACTCCATTTATTGAAATCCTTTTTATACATGATACCTACACCTTGTGTAGTCAAGTTTGTTTTTGTGTAATAACGGTCATTTGTCTCATTATAAGCCTTCAAACGAATATCTCCCGAACGGGTAATCAGCCATTCTGCTTCAAAGTCTCCTACAAAGTTAGTATTAGCCATCGGATTATCCCGATAACCGAAGTTTCCGTTTATCAATAAACGGTTATTCAATAATTGTCCCGACAAAATACCTTCTACTTCCATGTCTGTCCAACCCTTATCACCCGTACTCAAATTCGTACCGATATTCCAGTTATTCGTTTCAAAGACCTGTGAAAGTGCATTGTTCAACTGGCCGGAGAGAGTAGATGAGAGCACCGATGACATCACATTCGAATTCTGATTATTATTACGGGCATCTTCCGTATAGAACTTGCCAATACCCAGCAAATAAAGAATCTGCATATTCATTTGCTCTTCCGTACTGATATAATTACGTACCAATGTTTGTATTTCATCTCTTTCATTCGGAAGCTCAATACCCAGTTTGATAGTCGGTCGTACCAGCATACCACTTAGATTCATGATACAATTTACACGCACATTGGGTTGTTGTATAATAGCCGAAGCATCCGGTATCAAATCATTCAAAGAGGCAGAGTTCACTGTATATGAAGCTTGTATGTCCATGTTAGCATCCAAAGGTGCACCATTGAACGTTATTGTACTTCCATCTTTGATAATAAAGTCTTTACGAATCACTTCCTGCAAACTAAATTTATATACTCCTTGATTGATCCGGTAATTACCAAACATTTTCACATCGCCCTTATTATAAAATTCCGTCCGGATATTTCCCGTACCTTTTCCGCTGATATAATCTCCGGCAATAGGGTCCATAATGATTCGCATGGTGGCATCGGGAGTTGCATCCACGAGAATATTCAAACGGATATCTGTTTTCTGCTCTTCCTCCTCCTGACGTTTTTGCTGTATTTGTTCGTAATATGAGATTACTTGAACAGAATCCTGGATAGTACGACGAGGTGTTTTATCCACGAATTTGATAAACTGATTGCTAGTAGCCGATGCTACACTACCATTAATATAGGTAAAGGTAGTATTTCGATTTGTAGTCATGGCCACATTTACATCGAGCCCCTGTATGGCGTTTCCAGAGAGCAATACATTCCCGGTACCATATACCGTACCATAGAAAGGCATATCTGTCGATTCTTTTGTGTTCATCACAAGCATATTATTTGCCTGTATCTCGAAACGATAGTTTAGGTTCTTAAAATGCTGGAAATGCAAATATCCATTCATTCTCCCCGAATGCCCTTCCATATCAGAGATATGTATATTATTGAATGTCAATCCGGTAGGAGCCAAATGAATAGTATCTTTTACCGCAAAATGTGTGTTTAAAATATCAAAATTCATGGATGCATCTGTCATAACCGCACCATCCAGGTTCAATCCTTTAAATTTTCCATAGAAATGTACTTTTCCTGTTCCTCGCCCTTTAATATCATTGGCAATAGACTTCATATAATGTTCGAGGAATTTCAGATTCAATTCATTTGCTTCAATATTTAAATCAAGTCCGCTCTCGGGTTTTAATGGATAAATAATACCCGTGACACGCGACGGAGAAGGAGATATATCCTGAATGGATGCATCCAACCGGATACCTCTGTTTTCATTATCCCACTCACCATATATATCCAGTTCACCCAAACGACCGTGATTGAGTGAGAAATTCTTTATAAATAAACGGGTATTCATGATAGGCTTTTTAAACACTCCGCTTGCATAAGCCGTTCCTGTTGCATCGCCCTCAAAATTTACATCGTCGGATATACTTGCAATATCAAATACATATCCCATATTTATATCCTTTAGATCAACCTTTACAGTATCTTTAGGATTCTCGGAAAGCCGGCCGTTAATACGTACATACCTATCCTGATGACTAAAATAGAAATTATTCACATCCACTCGTCCGGAATCGACCACCACCTGCGAAGGATGTATCTTCCAGAGAGTATCATTTAAAATAACATCAGTAGGCTTCACATCCACCATCGCTTTCAACAATGACTTTTCTCCGCTTGTACGTAGAAATTTGGCAACAGCTGCTAATTTCCCGCTATATGTTGCTGCAGCATTATTTCCCCAATCCAAAGTCGTACTGACATTGTCATCTTTAGCTTGTGCATCCAGAGATAGATTGACTGCTCCTTTCTTTTTCAAATTAGTCAGACGAACCCGTGCATGAATATGATCTGCCGGATTCTCGCACAGAATCATACCTGACTCAATATAGTTGTTCTTATATTGCAGACGGGGAAAATATCCCTCTACACGCAAGCGTTGTAAAGCATCATTAAAATATCCCTTCAACGTAGAATGAGTATATACCGTTAACGGTATATCAAATATCGTAGATAAAATGTCCGTATTATATATATGTATATCAAACAAAAAGTTATTATGGGTTTCAATCGGCTTCTTGGGAGGTAATATCAAAGACGGCACATATTTCCGCATAATATTCAGAATACTGGCAGGCAATGTGTGATATTGGAATTTTCCCTCTATGCTTGCTTTCAGGAATTCGGAAGTCAATCTAAGCTGATTTTCTCCATTTTGTTTGGTTGCCCGGATATTCATATTCTGCATGAAATATGCTTTATCCGGAGCTGTAAATTCCAAGCTATCCACATTGATTTCTCCAATCATCTCATCCACTGATCCACCTGTAAAATTGGCTTTCAGTTTTAAAGAGAACTCTGCATCAGGATATTTGGTCGTAAGATTCAAATCATGTGGGCGTACTTTATTGACTACTGCAAGAAAATTAAAAGTAGGAACTTTGGATGCAACATTTACGTCTCCATTCAGATAAATAGAGCCATTAGGATCATCCAACGCAATCTTTCCATTAAATCCGCCTTGTTTGTATTCTCCGTCCAGTGTGATATTTTCATATCTATATCTGCTATAATCTATCGAAGCAATCAGTCCTTTCAATTCTACGGCAGGCAAGTGGTCAGCAATATGTCGGCCATGTACATCCAGATTGAAAGTAATTTCTCCCAATTCCTCATTATCCAATAATTTACCTAGTTGAAAATCCTCTGTTTTGACAGCTCCGGAATACGCAAACAATCCTTTTGTCTTATCAGAACTCAATTTTAAGTCGGTCTTTACATTTCCAAGACTCGTTTGTAATTGTCCATAAGTAACTAAGTCCGTGAAGTATCCCGAAATTTCTCCCTGGAAACCCACGTTGCCCAAACGTTCGAGAAGAGGAGGAACTCCATTATAATTAGGACTCAAATTACGCACTAAAAAACCGACTCCGCGCGTATTGGCCGAAAGTTCGGAAAGGGTTCCATATACATACGCATCTTGTGGATGCGATAAGTCCTGAAGCGATACATCTCCTCGCAGACGGAACTGACGGTCATCGGCTGTAATCTCCAGATGCGAACAAGTCAACTGATCCACAGTTCCCTTCACCTCCATATCCAACGTCACCGGTTCCTTGAAATGCGAGAGGATAGGGACAAAAGGAGAAATATCTTTTAAAGTAACTTGCGATGGCAAAGTACGGAAAGAGAAATGCACCTGTTCTGTAAAACGGTCAAAAGCTTTCAAACTATCATACTCCAAATGAATGGTATCGAGCTTGAGAGAGGTTTCGGGCAATTCTATTGTAAAATTATCAATGTTTGTCTGCTTGTTATTGGCAACCAGTTTCAAACTCATTTTTTTCAAAGAGAAGCCGGATACTTTTTCATCAAGGCTCAATCGCTTGATCCCTAAATTCAAAGAGTCCTTACTTAATGCCTTCAGCGATATATTAGCGATGATATTTTGAAGCTGAATATGCTTAGCATTAAATTTCCCCGGTGTTTCTTCTTCCGACAACACATGATAAGACATCCTTCCACGACGAATCAGGATGGAATTAATACGCAAATCAAGGGAGTTTTCTTTCTTCACGGTATCTTTGGAAGCAAAAGCATCCAAAACAAACTTAAAATTAGGAGGGAAATCCGGAGTCTCTTTCCGGAGATTGATATTAAATCCGAAAAGCTGGACACTGCTAATGGATATCTTTCCTTTAAAAAAGGGCATAATATCGAACTTGGCAGACAAACGTGTGACTTTGAGCATTTCCTGACCACTCTGATCGTCAAGCAATACATCATCAATAATAATACGGTTCAATAGACCCATATTAATTCTACCAATCACTACCTTTGTATTTAAAACTTCAGAAAGTTCTTCAGCTACAAATACACTCATTGCTTGCTGAATGTTTGGTATATTCAGCAAAACAATAGTCCCGATATATACTCCCAGTACAATACCTACTACCCAGCGTACAGTCTTTTTCAGCGTTCTGATATGCGATAACTTTTATTTTGCGGACAAAAATATAAAATAGTTCGTTACGAATCGTAGTTTTATGATTACTTTTGCACCGTTTAATAGTTTAAATACTTATGAGTGCAATAATTTTAGGAATTGAATCCTCCTGTGACGATACGTCGGCAGCCGTAATCAAGGATGGTTATTTGCTGTCAAATGTGGTATCAAGTCAAGCCGTACATGAAGCATACGGTGGAGTAGTACCCGAGTTGGCTTCACGGGCACACCAACAAAACATCGTACCGGTAGTACATGAAGCATTAAAACGTGCCGGCGTCACCAAAGAAGAGTTGAGTGCGGTAGCTTTCACTCGCGGACCGGGATTGATGGGGTCTTTGCTTGTTGGAGTCTCCTTTGCAAAAGGATTCGCTCGTTCTTTAAACATCCCAATGATTGATGTTAATCATTTGACCGGACATGTTTTAGCTCATTTTATTAAAGCGGAAGGAGAAGAAGAGAGACAACCTGTTTACCCATTTCTCTGTTTGCTGGTATCTGGAGGAAATTCACAAATCATACTGGTCAAAGCCTATAATGATATGGAGATTCTTGGACAGACTATTGACGATGCCGCAGGTGAAGCTATTGATAAATGCTCTAAAGTGATGGGACTTGGTTATCCCGGCGGACCGATCATTGATAAACTGGCTCGTCAGGGAAATCCGAAAGCTTTTACATTCAGCAAACCGCATATTCCTGGTTTAGATTACAGCTTCAGCGGATTGAAAACTTCCTTTTTATATTCATTACGCGACTGGTTAAAGGAAGATCCTGATTTCATAGAACACCATAAAGTAGATCTTGCAGCATCATTGGAGGCTACTGTAGTGGATATTCTGATGGATAAATTACGAAAAGCCGCCAAAGAATATAAGATTAATGAAATAGCTGTGGCCGGAGGAGTTTCTGCAAATAATGGATTGCGTAATGCTTTCCGGGAACATGCCGAGAAATATGGCTGGAACATTTTTATCCCTAAATTCAGTTATACGACTGATAATGCAGCCATGATCGCCATTACCGGATATTTCAAATATCTGGATAAGGACTTTTGTTCTATTGATCTTCCGGCTTATTCTCGTGTGACGTTATAATTGGGTACACCTTATTATATATAATAGGATAAAAACTAAGAAGTATGTTTGCCGAAATAATAACCATTGGCGACGAACTGTTGATAGGACAGGTTGTCGACACTAATTCAGCCTGGATGGGGCAGGAATTAAATAAAATAGGCATTGAGGTTCTTCGTATTGTTTCAATCCGTGACCGGGAAAAGGAAATTTTGGAAGCGATTGATAATGCGATGGAAAGGGTGAATATTGTTTTAGTAACCGGAGGACTCGGACCTACCAAAGACGATATCACCAAACAAACTTTATGCAAATACTTTCATACAGAACTGGTTTTCAGCGAAGAAGTATTCGAAAATGTAAAACGGGTACTGGCAGGGAAAATACCAATGAATGCACTCAACAAAAGCCAGGCAATGGTTCCGAAAGATTGTACAGTGATAAATAATCCTGTAGGAAGTGCTTCTGTCAGCTGGTTCGAAAGAGATGGAAAGGTACTTGTTTCCATGCCGGGCGTTCCGCAAGAGATGACTGCCGTAATGACAGAAAGTGTATTACCTAAGCTGCACGAGAGGTTTCAAACGGATGTGATTATGCATCAAACATTTCTTGTACAACACTATCCGGAATCCGTATTGGCAGAAAAACTGGAACCGTGGGAGAGTGCTCTGCCAGAATGTATCAAATTGGCATATTTGCCTAAGCTGGGGATTATTCGTCTTAGACTGACAGGACGCGGACAAAACAGGGAAGAAGTAAAAGTTCTTCTTGAACGTGAAAAGGTAAAATTAGAGAAAATACTTGGTGAAGACATTTTCGGTGAAGAAGATACGCCATTGGAAGTTATAGTCGGTGAACTTTTAAAAAAGAAGAAATTGACCGTTTCCACCGCAGAAAGTTGTACCGGAGGCAGTATTGCCGCACGTTTGACCTCCATTGCCGGTAGTTCTGAATATTTTAACGGAAGCGTAGTAGCCTATTCTAATGAAGTAAAAATGGGACTTTTACACGTTTCCTCCGAAACATTGGAGCAACATGGGGCTGTCAGCGAAGAAACTGTGATTGAAATGGTAAAAGGTGCGATGAAAACACTAAAAACCGATTGCGCCGTTGCTACTTCAGGGATAGCAGGTCCTGGAGGGGGTACTCCCGAGAAGCCGGTGGGAACTGTTTGGATAGCCGCTGGTTATAAAAACGAAATTCATACTTACAAACAGGAAACGAACCGCGGAAGAAGCATGAATATCGAAAGAGCAGGCAATAATGCACTATTAATGCTTCGTGATTTACTCAAATAAAGAAAAATAGGTGCCTGGAAGTGAATTATTTTAGGAAATTCTTGTTTTATACGGATAAAAGTGCTTACTTTGCGTCCTGTTTGAAAGAAGTATAGATATAAAACTATAAAAATAAGATAGAAATGTCGAAGATTTGTCAAATTACCGGAAAGAAAGCCATGATTGGCA
>ERZ791740.855-NODE-855-length-20809-cov-11.142286_pt1 | contig 20809 bp, 10 predicted proteins | sample MGYA00510041_ERZ791740 | MGnify/ENA primary metagenome ERZ791740 (study PRJEB30046, sample SAMN00791959) | human gut metagenome | study: EMG produced TPA metagenomics assembly of the A metagenome-wide association study of gut microbiota in type 2...
CGCAGCGAGGCGCTTCGGAGCGCAACCGCCGCTTGCGGCGGCTCTTGGCGCGGAGTCCGTCGGAGCGGTGCTTAAGCCGTCAGGCGGGAATTGTGCAGTGTTGCCCAAGGTCCATCTGAAATCAAAAAACGCCGGATATTTCCATTTCTCAGCTGCACCCCAACAAAAAAGCAGCGGCCAGCAATCTGCCAGCCGCTGCTTACCTTATTATAATAGCGCTCCCGGATTATCCGCTCTGCTTCATCTCAATTACTCTTCGCTGTCATCCGGGATATCTTCCTCAAAAGCATCCATCCAGCTTTCGTTGTGCCACTTATCTTTTTCACCTTTTTCCTTGGCGGCAACCTTCTGCCGTTGTGCCTGGTCGTTCATTATGGTGCCGATCGGGTTCAGCGCGCGTTCTTCAATAATGTGGTAGAACAGCCCCATCGGGTTATTCACGTTGGGGTCCTTGGCGGCCTTTGCCCAGAACACATCAAAGTCCAGTTCATGCGCCATAGCTTCCATCAATGGGGTCAGGCTGCCATACTTTTCAATCACTTCATTCATGCAGGCCAGGTAATGCAGCCGCATTTCGTCTTTCAGCCCATTGCGCAGGCTGGAAGGCGATGGCACGCACCGCGCTGCCAGGTGGCGGTAAATTTCGTGGTAAGCGCCGCGCTGGCCGCTCGTCAACGTCTTTTCCAGGTATCCATCATCTACAAACTTTGCAAACTCTTTTCGCATATCCTGCCGTTTTACAATCGTTTCGGGAATCAGCTCTACCTTGGGCGGCTCAGGCTCCGGCATCGTTTGCTGCACCGGCTCGTCCATCACATGGTACTCCGCTTCCAACAGCTCCTCTTTGGGTTCTGCTGCCGGCTTTGCCTTGCGGAAAATATAAATGCGATAGTTATCCATATCCTCGCGCAGCACCTTGTTCAGGTACCGCGCCGGGCTGCGCATCGTCTGCGACCGGGGAATAATCTCCTGTGCATAGCGGGGTGCCACACCGGCCAGCCAACTGGTCAGCCCGCCGCAATCCAGGATGATGGCATTCATCTTTCCAAACACCGTTTTGTTGCCGCCGTCCTGCTCGCCATCGCCTGCCTGGATGGTGCAGCAGGCATCTGCCAACACATCAATGATCACTTCCACCGCGTGCAGCTCTTCGGGCGTAATCTCCGCGCGCAGCTGATCCATGCGCGCTTTCACAACAATTTCCTCCCGCAGCTCGGTGCGGTGGCGTCCAAAGGAATAGGGGATCGTTGTTTCCGGTGCCGAAACATAATCAAAGGTGATCACGCTGGGGTCATCCAGCAGCGAATCCTCAATCGCCACGGTGGGGCGGCCCTTCTTTTTGCTCTTTTTGCGCACCGTGCTGTTGATGCTGTCCAAGTTGGCCTGTGCGGCGGCATCATCCACTGGGTCAATCGTTACCACCAGCGAAAGAACCTTCTGCCCTTTTTTTTCGTACACATCGTAATTAAAAATAATATCCGTCTTTTCGTTAATTTCCGCCTTTGCCTTTTCCAGTGCCAGGCGGCGGAAATCCGACCATCGGTTGGCCGTATACGAAAGCTGTTCATACAGCATGCTCAGGTTCCATACCAGCGGTTCCCCGGCCGCTTTCTTTTTCAGGTACAGGCTCTGGTAGCTCTTGCACAGCTCGTAAATGCGGATGGAATAGGTGGACCGCATCAGCATGGTGTAGGTCACATCCATGGTGGTATACAGGGTTTTCAGCTGCACCAGGTGCGGTTTCAGCACCGGATCCAGCGTGATGGTCATGCGCGCGCGGCCCTCATCAATGCGCACTTTATCGATCCAGCGGAATGTTTCCACCGTGGAAGTTCCGTTATTCTTGATCCACTGGATGGGCGCGTTGGCCAGCTCCTCAATATTTTTGCGCACCTGCTTGTACAGCGCCCCGCTGTGCGGGTCCATGCCGGTCATCTTGATAAAATCATAAATGCTCAGCTCATAAGAGGGCAGGTCCGTATCCTCCGGCTTAATCATCGAAAAAATATGCAGCATCAGGCGCTGCTGGCTCAGCGTCAGGTTGTTGCGCGTCATCTGTACAAGGTCATTGGATTTGCGAACGATGGTCTGGTCCCCGCGTTCTTCAAACGTAACGACAAACGGATCATCTTTTTTCTGTTTACTTGCCGCCATAAGCAGGGGCCTCCTGTATCGGTTGCTGTATCCCGGGTGGTCACGCACATCATGCTAAACATTATAGCACATCCTGTTGTTCAGCGCAAGAATTGCAAATTTACACAGGGTTTCACCGCCATTACCCTGTGCAAAATGCAACACCCGCGTTGTGGTTTGCCATATATCCTGTGGGGGTTGCAGCCCGGGTGCAGGTTACACAGGGTTTTATTGTGCTTTTCTGTCCTACTGTTTCAGGGTTCTGTAACCTGATGGAATGGCAACACCACTTTTTTCCCGTTCTCCCCCATCTCCCGGCTTACTTCTGGTTGTTATTATGGCTTAGATGTTTAGTTTTATATTAGTAATAGGTAGAGCCTGTGTAATTTAACAACGCAAACCTGTGTGTTCAACCAATTGCAGCCTGTGCATTCCACCACCACTTTCCTGTGCGGAAAGCAACCTGCGTAAAGTTGCAAATAAGCCAAAAACAGCCAAACCTGTGTAAATTGCAACACGGGGAGCGAGCCTATCCTGTGTGGTTTTCCAACAGGTACGCGGGTCACGGCGGGGCAGGGGAGCGGGAATACCCTGTGTAAAATTGCAACTGTTCCGGGGGTAACCTGTGCGTTTTTCCAACGGTAAGCGGCATAGGGAAACAGGGCAATCCTGTGCGTTTTTCCAACACGTTTCGGGAATGTTCGGCACAGAATGCGGGCAATACCCTGTGCAAAATTGCAACAGCTCACAGCTGCTTCAAATAGATCAGTTGCAAATTTACACAGGGCAGCACCCCCTATATTATAAGGTAAGTGCCGCACAGAATGGCGCGTGAGGGGTTGCAGTTTACACAGGATAGATTGAAAGCAGGGAGCTGGGATCTATCTGAAACGTCAAAAAGCTCGTCTGTTTCAGGGCAATACCGCATAATTCTAAGTGCCGCAGCCGCCGGAGCGGTGCTTAAGCCGCAAGGCGGGAATTGTGCGGTGTTGCCTCAGCAAACGCAGCCGAATTTTGTGCTTGCGAAAGATCCGCTATTTTCGTTGCTTTCAGATGCACCTCAGGAGCTGGCGCAAATAGAAATCGGCAAGGGGGAACCGGGAATCAGGGGCGGGGCAGGGGGAACAAAAAAGCGAATGGCATATCTGCAGCAAACCCGCACCCCGTTGGAAAGGGAGAACGGCGTCCCGTTGGCGGGCGTGCAATCCACCAAACACACACCCGCCGCCGCAAACCTGCCATCCCTCCCACAAGGCGCCCACCCAGCCGCCAGGCCCCGCCGCAAACAGGCGCATGCGAAACAAATAATTGCGCAAAAACAGGGAAATGCAACAAAAAAGGCGAATTTTGCCGCAAAGTTGCGCTCTGTGTGCGCAGAGGATCATAAACGCGCGGTCAAAGTATATAAAAGGGACCGCTGCCAAAAAGAAAATCAGGAATAAATTATACAAAGGCTTTGAATACATTGTATAATTGGAGGAAAACGCAATCAGTAAAAGTGCCGAAAAACAGGAATTTACGTGGATTGTATTGCCTTTCTGGTATAAAGGTGCTATACTTTAACACTGAAAAGTAAATGCGCAATGAGAAGATTCGATGCGTAATTTTTTTGAAAACAACATGGCAACGGTTGCGCAAGCGAAAGAAGCTGGCTTCTTTTATTGTTCCACAGGGATCCCCTGTGGAACAATGTGCTTTCATCAAGCCAGCGCGAAAGGCGAGTGAGCAGATTGAATAGAACAGGAAACAACACAACAGGTTGGGCGCGCCGGCTGACAGCGCTGCTTGTCACCGCTTGCCTGGTTATGGCAATGGCCCTGCCTGTATACGCCGAGGTGGATCTTCTGCCCGACGCACCTGACGAAGTAGAGCTGCTGGAGGATGAGCAGGGAACGGTCTCCGGGGAGGATACCGTTCCGCCGGAGCAGAACGCCGCCACCCCGGTGCCGGATGCCGCTACCCCGGAACCGGAACAAAGCGCCGAGCCGGAGCAGCCCGCCCCGACCGAAACGCCGGAGCCCACGGCAGAACCCACCCCGACCCCGGAACCGGCAGCCACCGCAACGGCCACCCCTGTGCCGACCGTGACCCCCACCGTGACCCCCACCGCCACCCCGGAACCGACCGAACAGCCGCAGAAGATGTACGCCGCAAAAAGCGTGGATAACGTGCAGGCAGCTAGTGAGGGGGGAGTGCCGGATACTTACACGCTCTATTTTGCAGTGCCTACCAAGTGGAAAGATTATACAAAGGTAAAAATATATGCCGTTGATGGAAAAGATTCAAATACCTATCACAAATATTTTCTTGATATGCTGGAAGTTGGCGAAACGAAGGATCAAAGAAAAATTTATTCTGTGGTCCTGGATCATCAAAAACACTATCAATATGGAGGGTTGAATGGACTTGAATTTCGCGGATATAATGGAGATGCAATTGCAGACGAAAATCCTGCATACAAAGTAGTAATTGCTCAAGTAGATAATAATAATAATCCACCGTGGATGACGTTCAATTCAGGAGATCATTATATCGGCGGCAACTACTATGACGGAAATAAGAATAAGGGGGATGGCTGGAATCGAGATGACTGGACTACCTATACGGTTGGCCATAAGCTCTTCGCTGGCGAAAAGATGGCCTTTGAAAATAAAACCAGTAAAACACTAACGAACGTTAAAGCCTGGTTTTATGAACTGGATGAAGAAACAGGAAAACTTAATCCGATCGGTGGCCCAATATCCTTAAATAGTGATGGGTTGGATTCTGGTATTGCTTCTGGTTCCACAGCAACCTTTGATATTCCTAACGATTATTGCTCTTTTGTTCGCTTTACCGCGGGCGATGGTAATACAGAAATAAGTGAATACTACAATTTTTATAATGAGGAAGTAAAAGGAGAAAATCAGAAACGCTTCCAGTATTCCGAAGGTCAATGCTATTGCTACATGTACAATGGCAATGATGATGCAACATGGGGGCGTCCCGGTGCCACCCGCATCTATTACGATGCTACTTTCTCAAAGCTGCCAACAACAGGAAGGGATGATACTGGCGGCGACTATTCAATCCCCAAAGCCAATAGTAAAGAGACCATTTATTTTCGGATAAAAGGAGACGGCGTAGAATCCGAAAGCGGCACGCTGGTAAAAGATGGTACAAACAAAAATCTTTATTATATTGACATTCCCCAAGGATATAGTTCAATCATCTTTTCCGGTGAAAAAATTGACGGTGACGAGGAGACAAAAAGACATGGACTAAGTACAGAGTGGCTGCCGATTCCCACAGATGACAAAAATTGCTTCTATGCGGATACGAATGACGATGCAGTATATAAAGATACCACTCGTGGCGGCTACTGGGCTCCAAAAGGTACCAAGCGTGATGCCGAAACGTGGAAAGATACTGGCACTAAAGTAGTAGATATTGCATCCGCTCCTTTTACGGAAGAAGCAAACACAAAATATGTTACCAGTACGCTGTATGACTATTATACAGATTACGAGTTGAATGGCAAGAACCGTGATAACTACGGTGGATGGACTGGTGTAAGTCACCGCAACTGGGTAACCTTCCGTGAATTTGATCAGGCGCTGAGCGATTATTATCAGGAAGTAAAGGCCGAATACCCGATTTATACCGGACATTTTCAGCCTGCGGACGGCACTGAATTTAGCCAGATTGCAGAGACATTAAAGTTGTTTGGGTACGACAACTTTATTCGTTTTAGGGCAATCAATAACTCTCAGTATAATGAAGATCAAAACAGTGGAAATAAACATTATGACTATGCCTATCAGGGATTGGTTGAGGGTACAACATCCACCGGTGACGCAACAGGTGAACCGCTGCTGAAAGATACAAAAACAGTAGAACCGCACTTTAACAAAGACTTCCTCTCAGGAGAGAATAGTAAAAATGCAAAGCTTGGTGAAGTGTATGAGAATGTAAAGTTCCCATTTACTAAAGTGCAAAATCTTTTTGGTAATGAGACGGACGTTGATTATTGGTGCTTTGACAGCAAGGATACAACTCTGTATCTAAAACAAGATTCGGGACAAAATCCGGATTCAAAATATTTTCTCCAAAGTACCAAAAACAGAGAGTCTTCAAAGAATGTGAATGCGTCATCGGGCTTTGATAATGTGACAAACACATATGGCTACTTCCCGTTCAATGAAAAAGCAACCTCTGGTGCGGCTTCCACCTACAATTACGGCTTTGGCACCAAGCTGCAGATGGATTTTACCCTGACGGATGACGGTATGCTGGAAACAGACAATGGAAGTGGAACAAAGGTAAAAACCAGCATCAAGTTCTTCTTCTCCGGTGACGATGACGTTTGGGTATTCATTGATGGCAAGCTGGCGCTTGACGTTGGCGGCGCCCATGGTAAGGTTTCCGGCCTGCTGGAATTTGGCAAGGCAAATGAAAAGAATAATAGTGTAACAGCCTATGTCAGTAAGGTCAAAAAAGGCGGAACGTCAAAAGAGGATCAAGATAAAAAATTTGTCAAGCACGTGAAATATAATAACGAGGACATTGATTTCTACGCGCAAGGCACTACTCTTAATGACCTCGCCAAAGGCCAAAAGCACACCCTTACCATGTACTACGTGGAACGCGGTATGTGGGAGTCCAACATGGCGGTGGCGTTCAACTTCCCGGATAATAACGAGCTGCAGGTTCAAAAAATCGTTGATACAACAGATGTCAATGATTGGTTCAAGAGCTGCTTCGATACTCCCGATCTGTTTGCATTCAACATCAAAAACCAGGCAACGCACTATCAGAATCCTAAACAGGACGCTACCATTGATTCGGATGTGAACCTGATTAAGTTGAATAACAGCGACTATGCGAGCTGTAAACCAGCAACCGAAAATAGCAAGGGAAATATTTTTAAACTAACCACAGCGCCGACTGGTGAAGAAGCATTGCATTGGTATGGGCAATACCAAGATACCAATCCACCCAGCGAGTGTCGAAGTGAACGGTACGGCATACTGACATTGAGAGATGCGATAGATATCAGCCAGAAGCGATACCTGACGTTCGATATTTACGCAAAGTCGGAAAGCGGCCAGGGCGTATTGTCGCTTGGCAACTTGTACCTTGAACTGCTGGACAAGAACGGAAAGCAGAAAGGCTGCCTGGACAAAACGTGCCTGAACGGTACTACATACGGCACGGTAACGCTGGCAAATGATAAGTGGATAACCGTAAAGCTGGACTTGTACAAGCTGAATGCGGAGGATGACTTTGACCCGAAGCAAGTAACAACGATCCGTGTGGGCGATAACTACCCACGGCACATTTACTTCCGGAACTTTGTATTCTCGGCCCAGGCCAAAGCTACAACCAAAACAGGCTTTACCACCAAGCAGGAAGATATCCCTGTTTATGGTTCCATTGATGCCAAAGGCCTGAAAAATGCCGCAGGCGCACAGTTCACAACCACTAAAAACAACGATACGCAGGTTGTGGACAAAAACGGCCAGTTTATGCTGCAAAACGGTGAAACCGTTACCTTCAGCGACCAGTTCCGCCGCGGCAGTTACATTTCGCTCAAAGAAACCCTAAGCCCGAACTTGTATGATACAACCTGGACTGTTTTTGAAAATGACGAAGCGGTTCAAAGCTATGGATCGGGCGAAACCGTTAATAACGGTGGTACGCAAGACCTGAATGGACAAGCCGCAACGGAAAGCCAGCCGGGCCCCGATGATGGCCGAACGGAAGTTTATAATCCTGCACCGGATATTGCAAATAACGGCTACACGGCAAACCAAAAGCCGGAAAATGCAAACACCATTGTGTTCCGCTCTTATAAGGACCCGGACGAAAACACATCTTCGTTGACAAAGCTGAAAGTACAGTTTGTTAATAAGGTGAAAACCGGAAAACTGGTAATCAAAAAAGCTGCGGCAAGTGATGAAGTTAATTTGATTAAAGGCAAATATACCTTTAATGTAACGTTCACCAATGTCGGCGACGAAAGTCTGGAGCAGAAACCCATCAAAAAACAAGTTACCATCAACATGAAAACCGAGGACCATTGCGAGATCAGCGGAATCCCCATCGGAACACGCTTCCGTATTGAAGAGGTAAAGCCGAGTGACGGATCGCACCTGCAAGGCGTGAGCGTAATAGGTGGCGGCGCTGATACACAGGTAGTTGGTAATACCTATGTGCAGGGGTCAATTAGTGAAACGGATGTTACCGCGACATTCACGAACACGATGCATGAATTGATCAACATCGACTTTACCAAAACGTGGGTGAACGCAAATGGTGACCCGTTGGAAGATGGCTTGCCGAAAGAAATTTATGTCCAGCTCCAGCGCCGCAAGACGAAAAACGATCCCTGGCAGCCGGTGGGGTATCCGGACGCAAACACGGAATATGTAACGGTAAGACCGATCAGAAATGGCTGGAACTGTGCCTTTCCGAACCTGGACAAGTTTGACGTGAACGATAGCACGAAGACAAACTACGAATACCGTATTGTGGAAGGTACGGTGGACGATAATGACAGCTTTACCGAGGTAAAGCCGAACGAAACCATTCCGATTAAGGGCAATACGTATGGTGTAACAGCTGAAGCGAAAGCGGAAATCAGCGAGGGAAATAGCACAAAGGTCACCAATGCCACAGTCAATGGTGGAACCATCACCGGCGACAGCGGCACGATTGTGCTGACCAACACGCTGCAGAACCCGAAGTTTGTACTGAATATCATCAAGAAGGACGCGGAAAAAGGCGAAAATAACAAAGAAGTATTCTTGAAAGATGTTGAGTTCAAGCTGGAAAAGCTGAAAGCCGAAACAACAACAACCGAAGGAGAACCGCAGTGGGTAGTAGATACTACCTATAAATTCGATAACGAAAACACAGGTTCCATTACCGCCACAACGAAGGGCGACGGCAAAATCACCGATGTGTTCAAAAATCTGGAACCCGGTACATACCGCCTGACGGAAACCAAGGCACATCCGGGGTACAACCTGTTGGCACAGCCAATTGTGATCAAATTTACCCAAGGCGGCGAGTGTTATATTGATGGGGAGAAAATTACGGACACAAAAACGTTTGTGAAGTCCGGCAACACCTACACCATGAACCTTACCGTTCTGAACCGTAAAACGCCTGAGCTGCCCCACACGGGTGCAGACGCGCCAAGCCTGTGGCTGCTGATCGGCATGCCGCTGGCGGTGGCAGGGCTGTTGATATTCACATTCCGCTACAACAGGAAAGGGGGCCGGCGACATTAACCATCCCCCGGAAACCCAGCAACCCCCAGGGTACAGGGCCTGCCCGCCAGTGCGCGCCCGTTTACGGCAGGCGCAGCCATAAGCCGGGGTGTGTAACTGAAAAGCTGAAAATATCGCCTGTTTCTATAAGCGCAGCCGGATGTTGTGTTAAGGCTTAAAAAGCCTTGGGATTCGGAAAGGATTCCGGCGGCTCTTTGCCTTACATCCTGCTTGTGGCTGCGAAATATCCGTTATTTCCTTTGTTTTCAGATGCACCTTAAGCCAAGTGGGCAAGCGGCCCAGTTTTTCCTCCTTTTTTCTTCATGGCACAGTGCGGGCGGCGCGGCAGCGTTTCCCCGCTGCAGCGCCCCGCACTGCACGCCGTGCTGATGCAGAACCCTTAAGCCGGGCGGCTTTGCCGCCCATCCGATGATGATTTTTTTAAGAGAAGAGGTACTGAAATGAAAAAAGCAAAACGTTTTCTCACAGGCCTGTTGAGCGCCGCCCTGGCCCTCAGCCTGTGCGCCATGCCAGCAATGGCAGCGGATGACGATGGAACAACACCGGGAACCACTCCAAATCCGGTTTGGACGGAAACGGAAGGTTCCATTACGATTCATAAGTATGAGTGGAACGAAACAAATAAAGGGCCTGCAACCGGCGAGAAAGAAGACGCAGATAGTCTTCCTTCGAATGACAAAGGTGAAAAGCCTACTCCGTTGGCAGGTGCAACCTTTACCGTTTATCAGGTTAAGAATGCAAATGAACTGAAAAAATATTATGATGGTGAAGAGGTAACTTGGCCTAAAAGCTGGACAGAGTATGCAGAAAAGGATACTGCTACCGGCGGTTATAAACTGAAGGATGGCGTGACTGCAACTCCATTCGGTTCGAAAACGACAGATGCCAGTGGCATTGTTCAGTTTGGCAAAGTGCCGGGTGAAGGTGGGGAGACAGAAGTATTGCCTTTGGGTCTTTACCTTGTGCTTGAAACCGAAACACCGGATTCTGTCAGGACTGCATGTGAGCCGTTCTTTGTCTCTGTTCCTATGACAAAAGTCTCGGATGATGCGAATGGCGGTCTGACTGATTGGCTGTACGATGTGCATGTCTTCCCGAAAAACTCTACTGCATATGGTCAGGCTGTTTTGCAGAAAGTCGGTAAGCAGAGCGGTACGAATCCAGAAGTTCTAACCATGCAGGGCTACAAGTTTAAGCTCTATAAGAAGAATGATGACGGAACATGGACTTGGATTCAGAAGAAGCCTGCAAATGGCGTAGATAATGCAGGCGAGTGGCTTGACGCAGCTAATGAAACGGGTGTCCTTACCACGGGTGATGATGGCAAAATCAGCGTTTCTGGTTTGACCAAAGGTGTATATGCCTTTGTGGAAACTGAAGTTAATGCAAACGATGGTTACATTTTGGATTCCGGCATTGCCTATGTCTTTAAGATCAGTGACAATGGCGATATGGTTGCAGCGACCGAAGCTGATGTTGAAGGCGCGCAATACCCTGAAACTAGTGTAAAGAGCTTTGACACTACTGCTTTTAGTGAAACAGAGGTTAAAGTAAAGAACTATAAGCCGGACTTCAAAAAGGAAATTACAGGTAAAAAGGATGCAGACTATGGCATTGGTGATGATGTTCCGTATACTCTGACTGTCAATGTTCCTGAAAACGTTGCAAAACTGAAGACTTTCACCGTATCTGATGAAATGAATAGCAAACAGCTGGTTTATAATAAAGATGCTGTCGTTAAGGGTAAAAAAACTGACAATACTGAAAAAACGTTTACTGAGAATGGTGAGTATACTCTGACGGAAACAACCGTTGTGGGTAAGTCTGGCTTTACGATTGTATTTGATACTAAAGAGATTGCTGAATATGCAGGTGGTACCATTACCATTACCTATAGCGCAAAGCTCCAGAAAGACGCTTCGGTTGGTGAAGTGGGCAATGTAAACAAGGCCGACCTGAAATACTCCAAGAAGACAGATATCACTACCGAAGAGGATCCTCCGTATGATATCCATGACGAAGCTGTTGTTTATACGTTCAAGATTGGCATCCTGAAAAAGGGTGATAGTAAGGATGGCAACCCGCTGGATGGTGTTGAATTTACCCTTTATAAAAAGGTTGATGCAAAAGATACGGTGAGCGAAGATGGCACCACCGTTACGTTTATGGGTACTACTAAGCCCATTTTAACGCCTGCGGAAGCAAAAGCAAAAAAGCTGAACGCTACTGATAGTGTGACTGAACCTAAGTGGTTTGCTGTTATGACTTTGACGACGGATGGCAACGGTGAGGCTGTTGCAAATGGTTTGCCGACTGGCGAGTATAAGCTGGTTGAAACCAAGACTCACGAAGGCTATAACCTGTTGACTGAGCCGGTGGACGCAAAACTGACTCTGGACTGCACCACCACATGGAGTAAAAAGGATACCTTTGATGCCACGGGTAAACTGATTAAGAATGAATACAGTAAGACCGAGGTTAAGAATAGCGATGGTACTCCGTACAGCTATGCAGCGATCACCATCATCAACCGCAAGGGCTTCAACCTGCCCACCACCGGTGGTTTCGGCACCCTGCTGTTCAGCGGCATTGGCGTGCTGCTGGTTGTGGCCGGTGTTGGCGTGCTGCTGAGCCTGAAAAAGAAAAACCGCGCCTGATGCGCCCGCCGCAAGGCAAAACAATTTTACAATTCACCAATAGGGTATAGAGGGATAATCCATCATACACAGGGGGAGGGCCGGATTTGGCCCTCCCCCTATGGTGGGTTATTGGGAAATAAATTTTTTTGGGTGTACATGGTCGTTGTTCGGTTGATTTTTAGGCCCTGCGTGTGGAACCACCCCACGGGCGTCAGGTTTGCGGCGAGGAACCACCCCTCAAGGGGAGCCACCGCAAACATAAGGTAAGATATTGGCGCCCCTTGAGGGGAGCTGTCACCGAAGGTGACTGAGGGGTGGTTCCCTGTGCAGAGCCTAAGGCAACACCGCACAATTCCCGCCTGACGGCTTAAGCACCGCTCCGGCGGCTGCGGCACGGCATCTGCGTTGCCAAAATGCTCGATAATGTCGGGTTGCGGTACCCGCATCGTGCTTCGGGGGCAAAAGCCCCTCGCACTCTGCGACCGCTGCCCCTGCTTCGGTTCGCTGTTTCCGCCACTGGCGGCGCTCACCTTTGCAGCATCCAGTATTATCTGCGCTTTTGGCTTAGCATCTGCCGTACCTCGCTCGCCGTATCGGCACTTAGAATTATGCGGTATTGCCCTAAAAATAAATAGGGCAAGGCCCGTCAAACGGGCCGATGGCGAGCATCGGCCCCTACAAATGATTTGCAATGTTTGCGGCGCGGTCCACCACAATGATTCTTTATTATTTATTCTTTCGTCTACCTCCAATTCCTCATTGCTAATTCCTAATTCTTAATTGCATCAGCTCCCAACTTCAACCCTCTCACGGAAAGGTTCGCGGTGACGCTATGGATACCACAACAAAACTAAAAGTCGGCTTTGCGGCCTTGATGATCCTGTCCGGCATTGGGGTGGCATCGTACCCGGTTATCAGCAACGCGGTGGCGCAGCGCCACGCCAGCGAAGCGATCCAAAATTACGATGATACCGTAAAAAGCATGGATACCGAAAAACTGGACGCCGCCAAGGAGGCCGCCCGCCGCTATAACCAGCAGCTGGACAGCGCCGTGGAGCGCGATGCCGCAGGCGAAGCGGAGGATACCGGCACCAGCTATGTGGACCTTGTGGATGTGGGCGAAAGCCTGGGGTATATCACCATCCCGAAAATTGACGTCAACCTGCCTATTTACGAAGGCACCAGCGATGATGTGCTGCAAAAGGGCGTCGGCCATCTGGAAGGCTCCAGCTACCCCCTTGGCGGCGAAAGCACCCACAGCGTGCTGACCGGCCACCGCGGCCTGCCCGAAGCCGTGCTGTTCACCGACCTGGACAAGCTGGAAGAGGGCGACTGTTTCTACCTGCATATTCTGGATGAAACGCTGGCGTACCAGGTGGATCAAATCAAAGTGGTGGAACCGGAGCACACCGAGGATCTGGAAATCACCGCGGGGCAGGATTACTGCACCCTTGTTACCTGCACGCCGTATGCCATCAACACCCACCGCATGCTTGTGCGCGGCACCCGCATCCCTTATAATGGAGAGGAAGAAACCAACACCCCGCAGGCCGTGCAGTATCAGGCGCTGCGCACCGGAACGGTGGTCAAGCGCGTGGTGGATGCCTGGCCGTGGATCGCGGTAACGGGCAGCATTGTGATCGGCGGCGAAGCGCTGCTGCTGCTTTTGCTGCTGCACCGCTGCAAAAAGCGCGAGGAGGATGACTAAATGGGACGGCTGATTGCTAAAATTCTGGCCTGGCTGGCCATTTTGCTGGGGCTGGCGCTGTTGATACAGCCCACCGCTGCCCAGTGGTGGACCAGCACCCGCAACGCCAAAACCGCTGCGCAGTTTGCGGCCCGCGCCGAAGCCCAGCCCACCGCCCCCGCGGCGGAGGAAACCACAGCCGAACCCCCGGAGCCGGAACGCGCCTACCCTGAACTGTACGCCGCGATGCAGGACTATAACGCGGAAATTTACGCCGGGGGCCAAAGCGGCCTGACCGACCCGTTTGCCTACGAGGAAGCCCCGCTGGACCTTGCTGCCTATGGCTATGACGATGATGTGCTGGCTGTGCTGTGGATCCCGCGCCTGAACCTGGAGCTGCCCGTTTACCTGGGTGCCAGCCGCGAAAACCTGGCCAAAGGCGCGGCGCTGCTGGGCCAGACCTCGATGCCGCTGGGCGGCGAAAACACCAACACCGTGATTGCCGCCCACCGCGGCTATTATGGCGCGGAAATGCTGCGCAACGTGCAGCAGATCCAGGTGGGGGACAAGATCCAGCTGACCACCCCGTGGGAAACACTGATTTACCGCGTGAGCGAGCTGAAAATTATTGACCCCAGCGATATCAACGCCGTGCTGATCCAGCCGGGGCGGGACCTGCTGACCCTTTCCACCTGCCACCCCTACACCCGCAACAGCCAGCGCTACCTGGTAATTGCGGAGCACGATACCGCCGCTGCGGACACCACCAAAGAGGAGGATTTGCAGGAAAGCGCCGCTACCTGGGACGAAACGCCGCGCCAGGTGACCGTGGAGGATGCCGGCGGCAGCTCCATTGCCGAAGTGGCCCCCCAGGCCCTGACCCCATTGCCGGGGGAGGGCAGCGCGGAATCCGAGGGGAGCGCGATCTCCAATACCATGATCTGGCTGGAAAACAACGCACTGTGGGCCGGGCTGGTGGTTATTGCCGCCGCCGTTGGCATTATGGTGATATGGAAAAAACACCGGGAGGATTAACCATGCAGTACACACAGCAGGCCGCCGCCGTTACGGCCGAAGTAAACAAGGCCGTGCAGGGCAAACAGCAAACGGTAAACACCATCTGGATGGCCATGCTGGCGGGCGGCCATGTGCTGATTGAGGATATTCCCGGCGTGGGCAAAACCACGCTGGCGCTGGCCTTTGCCCGCGCGCTGGACCTGAAAGAAAGCCGCGTGCAGTTTACGCCGGATGTTCTGCCGTCCGATTTGGTGGGATTTTCCGTTTACCAGAAAGAGACCGGCAAGTTTGTGTACCACGCCGGTGCGGTGATGTGCAACCTGTTTTTGGGCGATGAGATCAACCGTACCTCCTCCCGCACGCAGTCGGCTTTGTTGGAAGTGATGGAAGAAGGCACGGTGACGGTGGACGGCGCCACCCGCCCGGTGCCCGCACCCTTTACCGTAATTGCAACCGAGAACCCCATCGGCGCCGCCGGCACGCAGATGCTGCCGCAGTCTCAGCTGGACCGTTTCATGGTCTGCGCCGTAATGGGCTACCCCGATGAGGAAGCGGAGCTGGCAATTTTGGCCGGGCAGAGCAAAGGCCGCCTGCTGGACCGTGTGCGCCCCGTTGCCGGTCAGGCGGATCTGCTTGCCATGCAGCAGGAGGTCAGCACGGTATTTGTGCATGAGCTGATGTACCGCTACATTGTGGCGCTGGCCCAGGCCAGCCGCAAGGACCCGCGCCTGGCCGTGGGGTTAAGCCCCCGTGCCACCCTGGCGCTGGCCAGCATGACGCGCGCGGCGGCGTACCTGGCGGGGCGGGATTTTGTTGCCCCGCAGGATGTGACCGCTGTGTTTGATGCGGTTGCCCGCCACCGCCTGGTGCTGAACGACCAGGCCCGCGCAGGCGGCGAAACGGTGGACAGCGTAATGCAGGACCTGCTGCGCACCGTGCCGCGCCCCCGCCCCGAAAAGGCTGACCGCCATGGCAGGTAAGCTGGGCCGGGCGCTGGTGCTTTTGGTGCTGCTGGCTGCGGCGCTCATCACCCAGGCACCGCTGGCGGTGTTCCTGTTAGCGTTTGCGCTGGTGCTTCTGGTGCTGCTGCGGCTGGACGCCGCCTATCTGCGCAGGCAGGTAACGGCAGAGCTGCTGGTGCCGGACAAACCCGTGATACAGGGCGAAGATTTTACCCTGACGGTTCGGCTGCGCAACCGCAGCCGGTTGCCCATCCCTGCGCTTGTGGTGCTGCTGAACGCCGCCGATGAATGGGGCGGGGGGCAGATTACCCTGCGCTGCGCCGCCATGTTGGGCGGCAGAGAGAGCGCCGAACAGCGCATTACCCTAAACGCAGGCAAAAGCGGCGTGTGGAGCATTGCGGTGCGGGGCATCACCCTGCGGGATCACCTGGGGGTGTTCACCGCGGCATGCCCGGCTGCCGTGCAAAGCCGGAGCATCTGTGTGCTGCCCGCTGCCGCGGCTGGCAAAGCCAAAGCGGAAACCGCCCCCGATGAGGACGGCGACGAAGCCGACACCCGCGCCGCCCTGGGCGGCAGCTATGAGCTGCGGGAGTACCGGGACGGGGATACCATCAAGCAGGTACACTGGAAGCTGAGCGCCAAGCTGGACCGCCTGATGGTGCGCGAACCGCTGACCGCCCTGCGCGCTGCCCTGACCCCCGGTGGGGATCTGGACGGAGCGGAGGAATGGGGGGATTTTCCCCAACAGGCGGCGAAGCACCGCAAAAACCCGCCCAAGCGCAAAAAAGAACGTACTGCCCTGAGCCGGCGCGGCGCTGCCGACCCCGGCAGCGGGCTGAAGTTTGTGGACCGTGTGCTGGTGAGCACCCAGCGCCCCGCAGCGCACCCCGCGTTGTGGCTGGCGGCAGATGCCGCGCTGCTGCTGGCGCTCACCTTTGGTTTGCTGCTGGTGCTTTCCACCGGGTTCGGCATTGCGGTGCCGTTGTGGGTGTGGCCCGCGGCAGCCGCTTTCTGCGCCGGGTGGGCGCTGTTCCTGCGTGCGCCGCAAGCCCTGCGCCGCTGGGGGCTGCTGGCGGGGGTGATTGTGTATCTTGTGGTGTTGTTCATCTGCCAGCGGAACTTTTTGGCCGGGGCGCAGCAGTGCGCCGGGAACATTGCCCAAAGCCTGAACGCCCGCCTTGGCAGCGCGCTGCCGGTGGCCCAGGGCGGCAGTGCGGCGCAGCTGGGGCTGTTTTTGCTGCTGGCCGCCCTGCCCGTTACCGGGGCGCTGGCCGCTGCGGCCCTGCGCCGTGCGGATGCCCTGCTGCTGGATCTAATGCTGCTGCCCGTTGTTGTGCTGCTGGCGCTGGCCGGGGCCGCGCCTGCTGTGCCCGCCTGCCTGCTGCTTTTGGTCGGTTGGATGGGGGCGTGGGCGGCTTCCTGCTCGGTGCAGCGGCGGGCCTTGTGGGGCAGGTGCGATACCGAAAACTACCGCCAGAACCTTTGCCGCCATTATAACATCCAAAAGTCTGCCGCGCTGGCGGCGGGCGGGCTTTGCCTTGCGCTGGCGCTGCCTTGTTGGTGGCTGCTGCGCCCGGCGCTGGGGGTTCCCCTTGGCTGGCTGCAGCCCGCGGCCCAGCGGGTGGAATCCGCCGCGCTGAGCACCGCCATTACCTGGCTGCCGCGGGTCAGCGGCGGCAGGCTGAACATTCAGGTAGAAGCCGCTGCCGGTGGTGTGGCGGATGGCGCCTTGAGCCAGGGCGGGGGTATCCAGGTCAGCGGAGTGACGGATCTGGCCCTGACCGCCAGCGACAAACCCGAAGAAACCGTATACCTGCGGGGATTTATCGGCGGCAGTTATGACGGCACCACCTGGCAGGCCCCTGATGCCGATGCCTTTGACAGCGCCGCTATGAACTGGAAAACCGAGGATAACGCCCGGCTGACCATTGCAAGCCTGCCGTTTTTGCGCACCGCCTATGACGGCACCGCCCAGCCCCAGACGCTGACGGTGGAGCGCATCCACGCCGATACCCAGTACACCTATGCACCGTACAACGCCTACTGGGGCGATTATTACACCATCCAGGGCGATGGCGCCGCCGCGGGCCAGACCGCGCAGGACGATGTGTTCCTGTATTACCCGCGGGATACCGCCCAAACCCAGCTGGAAGCCCGCGCCGATGCCGACCCCAGCGTGCTGGACCGGATGGAAGCATCCTATGCCGCTTACGCCGCCAGCCGCTACACCGCCGTGCCGGGCGGCTATGACGAGCTGCAAACCCTGTGCGATGAAGCCAAAAAGGACCAGAAGCTGACCGAAGCTGCGGACATTGGCGATTACATCCGCGCCTACCTAAACACCAACTACCAGTATAACGCCAGCGCTCCCCAGCCGCCGGAGGGGGCCGACCCCATCCGTTACTTTTTAACGGAATCCAAACAGGGGTACAGTGTGCAGTTTGCTTCGGCGGCGGTGGTTATGTTCCGCATGTTCGGGCTGCCTGCGCGCTATGTGGTGGGCTATGCCGCGCCGCAAAGCCTGTTTACCCAACAGGAGGACGGCAGCTGGCACGCCATTTTACAGGACGATAACGCCCACGCCTGGGCGGAGGTGTACATTTCAGGCCAGGGCTGGACCCCCATGGAGATGACCCCCGGCGTGCTGGTCAGCGCCCAACAGGCCGACCTGCGCACCGACCCGCTGCCCGAAACGCAAGGTCAAGACACCGCCCCCGCAGCAGGGGAGAGCAGCGCAAACGAACCCGCAGCCACCATCGTGCCCCGCAGCAGGCTGGTTTTGGCGGCGTTGCTGGGGGGTTGCCTGTTGGCTGCTGTGGTGCTGCTGGTGCTAGCCCGCCGCCATGCCATGGGGTATGGCCGGGGCAGCTGCAACGCGCGGGTGCTGGCCGTGTTTGGCAGCATCTACCGCCTTTTGGTGCGCCGCGGCCTGCCGCCGGATACACCATCCGATGCGCCGGAGTTTGCCGCATTTTTGCAAAGTTGTGTCCCCACCCTTGAACCCCAGGATGCCGAGGCTCTGCTGGCATTGGCCCAAGCCGCCCAATTTGGTGCAGGTACGATGACTGAGCAGGATACGGACAAAATGAGAAAACTTTACCAGGTTATAAAACACACTGGAAAACGGAAACAGAGCCAGAAATCGGTTGAAAAACAGAGCCAGGAATGATATAATGACCCCGTACTGGGGTAGCGTGTTCTTTGCTTTCTTTGCACAGGGGGCTACCATGATCCAGAAAAATGTGGTATAATATGTTAAGCCTATTAACCAAGTAGGGAATGGCCGGGGTGGGGGACTGGTTTCTGGAACAGTACCCTGGGAACTGCCCGTGGGGCGGAAAACCGGCAAGGACAGAAAGAAGATCTTATAGAAGCAAACGTTAACAGGAGTAAACCCATGCCGCGCCGTAAACAGACAGAAGGAGAAAAAAAATTGACATCAGCCAGATGGCTGAAGACCTTGGCGTGTCCAAGACCACGGTATCCCGTGCCCTTTCGGGCAATGGCCGTGTCAGCGAAGCGACCCGCGCCCGCGTGGTCCAGTACGCCAAAGAGAAAAACTATGTGCCCAATATGCTGGCACGTGGGTTGGTAACCCAACAGTCTTATAATATCTCACTGGTGTTCTCGCGCCAGTTCGGCAACCTTGCCGCACCATTTTTGCGCAAAACCGTCAGCGCCGTGTACGATATTGCCACCCGCAATGATTATGATGTGCTGATGACGATGGTGGGCGAGCAGGAAACAAGCCCGATGCAGCGTCTACTGGTCAACCGCAAGATTGATGGCGTGATTCTGGCCCGCACGCTGGAGCGTGATCCGCTGATTCCCATGCTGCAAAAAAGCGGCATTCCCTTTGTTGCCATTGGCCGCCCGGCTGACCAGGATGTCATCTCGGTGGACCATGATCAGGTGGGCGGCTGCCGCGAGCTGGTCAGCCTGCTGCTGATGAAGGGCCTGCACCGCATTGCTTTGCTGGGCGGATCCATGCTGTACACCGTCAACCAGTCCCGCCTGGAAGGCTATAAGCAGGCGCATGACCGCGCCTGCTGCAAGATTGATGAGAGCCTGCTGTTTTTGGAGCTGGAAAGCGACGATCTACGCACCAGCGCTGTGGAGCTCGCGGTACAGCGTGGGGCGGACTGCATCCTGTGCATGGATGACCAGGTTGCCCAGCTGGCTTTGAACACCCTGAGACAGCTGAACCTGCGCGTGCCGCAGGATATCCGTCTTGCCTCCCTGTATGACGACGAAGCGCTGCAGGGGTGTACGCCACAGATCACGGCGGTCTCTTTTGATGCCGAACAGCTGGGCCGCCGTACCGCACAGCAGCTGCTTTCCCTCATCCGCCATCAGCCGGTGGAAACCCGCACCCTGCTGGGGTACCAAGTGGGGTTGCGTTTATCGACCCAGACCTGAGAGAAAAGTAGATAATTATAAATCAACTGCCCGTACACGGTATGATAAGCCGTTGTGCGGGCAGTTTTTTTCGATAAGGGGTTTTGAAAAAATATAGCGGTCACATAGTATCCCAGCGCCGCAGCGTCAAGCACAACAGGGCAGGGACACAGAAAAACAGGAGGCAACAAGTATGAAGTGCATGGATAAGCATGAATTTGAGCAGCAGAATGTTTTTGGCACCGGTGCCGCAAACACCGCTTATGCCAAGTTTTTCATTGGCCAGTCGTTCCTGAACCCGCTGACCGACCCCAAAACCGGCCTGTTTTTGGCCAACGTTACCTTTGAGCCCGGCTGCCGCAACAACTGGCATATCCACCACGCGGCCAAGGGCGGCGGCCAGCTGCTGGTTTGCACCGCAGGCGAAGGCTGGTACCAGGAAGAAGGCAAACCCGCTGTCAGCCTGACCCCCGGCACCGTGATCACCATCCCGGCCAACGTCAAGCACTGGCACGGTGCCAAGACCGACAGCTGGTTCAGCCACATTGCTGTGGAAGTTCCCGGCAAAGATTGCAGCAACGAATGGTGCGAGCCCGTTACCGACGAAGAGTACGCCAAACTGAACGGATGAGCAGCCGCTAATAAAGGCAACACCGCACAATTCCCGCCTTGCGGCTTAAGCACCGCTCCGGCAGC
>ERZ791740.868-NODE-868-length-20550-cov-4.270651_pt1 | contig 20550 bp, 19 predicted proteins | sample MGYA00510041_ERZ791740 | MGnify/ENA primary metagenome ERZ791740 (study PRJEB30046, sample SAMN00791959) | human gut metagenome | study: EMG produced TPA metagenomics assembly of the A metagenome-wide association study of gut microbiota in type 2...
AATGCTTATCCTGTAATTCCTGCGGGGCAGGTGCTACCTGCGGATGAATCAGCTCCAGCATGACCGACTTTCCGCAGCGGCGGATACCGGTCATAACCTTGATCAGCTCCGTTCCGATGAATGGACGGATACGGCTCATATACAATTCGCGTTTAATCATAAATCTTAGTCCCCTTTCCGTATCTGACCATAGTATAACACATTTACAAATGAACTACCATTATTTATAGTCCATCATATTTACAATTATCGCGTATTAGGTGTCCTATAATCCGAACTCACTCATTGCTTCATCTTCATGTTCCAAGTTTTTCTAATTATCCGATATCATTTTTATCTATCTCAAAATTCCTTACTATAATCTGAAATTATGCCACACATATATAATTAAATTCTAACACTTAAATCATTGTTTGACTATTACTATATTGAAATCATCGACATTCATCCGCAGATCAGATAAGATAGATATCATATCAGTCTTAATACTTCAGTATCATTACCTTGTCCCTTGAACACTTCCATATCAGTAAAAAGGACATCCCCTTACCTGTAAAATCTACAGTTCCGGAATGTCCTTTTTTCCATACTTCACTATATTTTTAGCACATGATGCTGCTTATCCACAAGCTATATGATTCCAAAATGTCTAAACGCCTGCATAATTGCATCTTCCTTCTCTGGTGTACACTGTGGCTGTCTCGCATTCTCTGATTTAGCCGGATTGAAGTTCTCACCGACATCTAATCCACACTTCTTCTTAATCTGTGCGATATACAAAGATGAAACCTTCAGTCCTGTCTTTTCAAGTACATATGCCTTTATCTGCTCATAAGTTGCTTTTCCCTTAAATTTAGATAAATCCATATCCTCCAGAGAGAAGTCCACCTTCACTTTTCTGCTATCGACCATTCTCCGTTCCACTTCGGTCCGCACTGAGCAAAGGTCCACCGGACCTTTAGCGCCCTTGGAAAGTAAGACAACCGTCTCGACTGTTTTTTCTTTGTCCCGAATAATTCTCTTTGTAAATTTACCATCATAGAATACTGGGAACTTGAATCCAATCGACTTTATTATCTGCTTATCCTGTTCTTCTTCATATATTTGTATGTCTGTAAGTAATGCATTATAAAACTGCTTCTTTTCCATATCAGGCAGTACATCATATACACTATCAAACATTAACAAATAATTATAAATGTTATCACCTGTTATCTTATCTTTCTGGATATTTGATAACTTATCTTCTGTTTCAGATACTAAATCTTCTGCATCACCTATTTTATCATAAATTGTATCTAATCGCTTCTGTAAATCATCATATTTGCGATCATAATTTTTATCTAATATATCAAGTGTATCAATCTGTAAAATAATCTTATCTTTTGTGCCTATTAACTGCTTTAATACCTTTTTTGCATTAGCAAGCTCTTTTTCTGCTTCGCTTGTATCTACACTTGTATTTATTTTTGTTTTCATTACTTCTGAAAATCTTGGATTATTTACCAATTTTCTTATTATTTCAGATACCGCATTATCTACCTTTTCTTCTGACCACTGCTTGTGATAATCACATTTATGTCCATCTTTATTAAGTCTATGCTTACAAGCATATGAAAAATAGGTTTTATAATATGTTCCGTCTTTTCTTTTTGCCCTTTTTACATTACCATATAAACCAGCACCACATACAGGACATTTTACTAAACCACTTAATACATGCTCATGGTCTAAATCGTGCTTCTTTTCTAATTTACTTGCTGTTGCCCTTCTTTTTGCTTGTGCATCCTTCCAGAGCTGTTCATCTACTATTGCTTTATGTCTGCCATCATATACATCAAATTCTTTTTGCGCTACTACATGATATTCATTTCTTGTACCTTCAATCTTTGTTGTCTTTCTTCTTCCATATGCAATTTTGCCATAGTATACGTGTCACCTGCCCTTAATACATCTTCTGTTAAAACAATGTATCTGGCTCTTTCAAAATTCTTGCCTGTCTGCTGGTCGGTATATACTTTTTCTAATTTCATATTATGTTCTTCACAATATTTTGTAATTTCAGCTATACCACGATCTAAGTGTTGCTCTTTAGTGCTGGTTCTATGATAGCCGTATACCATTTAACCACTTCCTTTCTATAAACTAAAATGCTATAATTTCTATATAAACTTAAGGAGGAATATTTATATGCCTAATACAAATAGAAATATGGTTCAAGACTCTGAGAATGAAATTCGCAATAAAGCAATAAAAAAGTATCACGAAGAAAACAGGTTTGACCTTAAATATTTATTTCTTATGCTATGTTATGTTGTTGTTTTTTTCTTGCTGTCGATTGCTACAGATTCAACATTTTTTTCACTTATTTTAGCCATATTTTCATTCATTACAACTTTTAGTTTTGAAGCCTTAGAATGGATGGATTTCAAATCCGAATCAATATCTTCACGCTTAGCAACCTATATTTTGAAAAATAAAACGATTGTTATGTTAATAATACCAATACTTTTTATAATAACTATGATTCCTTTATGTATTTGGAATAAAATAGATGCCGATTTATATAAACAGACTATGCAAAATATAGATTCACATATCCCCAATATAGTTACATCTATTACGTTTGCTTTATATTTCATTTCATTCTATATACGAAGTTATTTTAAAAAAAGAGAAGCATTTATAACATCATTTAACAAAAAATTTCATCACCCTTATAATTAACAATGACAATAAAAATATTGCAGGAGTGCCAACTGCTGGTACTCCTATAAGCAATATGTATGTGTTTGCCGAAATCATAATGTTTCCTGTAAATATTGCAATCCAAATGAATATAGAATCAATCACACATCCTATTCCAAATGTAGCAAAGCCTATTATAACTATTAAAGTTAAAATATCATTAATTATCTCATCAAATGTTTTTTTATCATTTCTCATAAATACCACCTCCACAAGTTTTCACATACAATATGACAGATACTCCTAAAAAGTCTTGTAATATTTTTGACAGCTTCCAAAAAGTCCCCCTTTGAATTTTTGACAGTAAAAAGCTATACAGCTATTTTGTATACTTTTTGAATTACCATCACAGGAACCCAAAATCTTCGATTTCCTTCCTGTGATGCCTTTTTTGCATAAAAAAAACACACCTATTTCCAGATGTGTTTTTTGTGAAGCTATGATTCAGTATAAACGAGGTCACTCACTACTCCTGTTTACCCTACACCAATTTTCTATTGGTACTATCTGATTTTCTATCAGCACTATCTGGTTTTCTACCAGCAATATCTAATCTTATTGATTAGCTATGTATCTCCATATCTTCAATGAGACAATTATAATATGTATTTTGAATTTATGCAATAACTTGAAATTAAACGCCTTCTATATTACATCCACTATCTAATGTGATTCCTAATTGTGATGCAATTCTTGTCATTACTTTTTTCATAAATGCATTATTTACTTTTCCCTTGCGATCCATTAATCGCTTTCTATCTAATGTGTATATATCTGTAAGATTGATTCTACATTTATTATCTTCTGTTTCCTTTATTAAATCACCATATTCCAGATCTGCTTCTGTTATTTCCATTTGCCAAGCACTTTTTTTAACTGCTTGTCCATCTAAATAAACAGCATTAAATGTATAACTTCCTTTTGTATGTGCCTTTTGGGATATTACAAGCGCCCATCTCATACCAGTTGTTTCACTTCCTACACCTGTCGGCACTTCTACCCTCCAGATTTCCCCTCTGTGTACACGCTGTCTTGGTTGGCTTTCCATTTCATATAATCTATATCCTGCAGCTATTCTTGTTTTAAAATCTTCCTGTCGTTTTGCTGTTGGAAGTGAACTATATGTTCTTATGCTTTTATTAATTACACTTTCAAAAGTTTCCCAACAACGCCACTTATCCTCTTGCTCAATTTCAATAGTTTCATCCATATCTGATGTATAACCATATCTTTCTGCTAATTGGTCTATTGCCATTATCATTAAATCTGCATCTACATCATTATAGACTTTTTCCAACCAGTCCATTGCATCTTCAAATTCATAATCAGCACTTAAATCAATTTTTCCCCAGTCTTATTATTTCTGGAGCATAACTGCATAATGTTTTCAGTCAGATCTTTTTCATTTTCATCATTATGTATTCTGTCTAACTTTAACATTGCTATTCTAAATCTGGCAACATTATCTTCATTTGCTTCTGTGCAAGTGTCCCGATCTGGTTCATACTTGCCAGAAAATATGTTTTCTTTTGGCATAATAGCCCTCCTTTGCTATTTGTGATGATTTTATTATACCAAAATCAAACCCTTTTATAAATTCGTATTTTACTCTTCATCTTCAAAATTCATATCTATATTTTCTTTGTCTGTATAACCATCTATCACATTTCCATCGTCATCAATGAAAAATACACGATATTTCTTATCTGTCTGATCTATGATATTTACATATGTATTTTCATTGTGAATTTCATAAATCACAGGTGCATCATTCTCAGCAGAGCTTTTTATGAGTTTTCCAATTTGTGCTTTTCCCAAATCATATATAAAACTTACAGCTAAGGGCAATATTACATTCAAAAGGATAAATTTTATAATCGCATAGAAGTGTTCTTTAAATTTGCTGTTTTCAATAACTGCATCACCGAGCGTATCATTTTCAATTTCTTCCCTAACAACGTTTTGTAATTCTTCTTTACTTATGTCTGGTTCTCCAGCTTCTTCTCTTGCTGTTTCATATGCATATTCAATAGCTTCCGAAAGTTTTGAATTAATTAGATTTTCTGTATTTAATAGCTTTCCTAAATTAGTTTGCAATCCGTCAAATGCACTCATATCTATTTTTGGCATTTGAAGTGCGAGTTGTTGTAATCCTGCTTGTATTCCTGTCAGTTTTTCATAATCAATCTTTTTAGAAAATTCCGACCACATACGCATTGATTTATTAATAGAACTTTCTGGATCATTTAAAACTTTTTGCCATGCCTGTATTTGTTTATAGGCATCATTGCCTGTTATAGATTTGTACATAGCTTCTAATCCTGCTTGAATCCCTTGCATATTTTTAAAATAATCGCTATCAAATGCTTTTGTATATGCATCTATTAATTCGCTTGTTGTTGACATTACATTTACCTCCTGCCATAGTTTTTATATCTTCATATCAATAATTTCTTCCGTAAGCACTTACAAATATATTTTAAGTGGTAATTTTCAAAAACACAATATGACATCATATGACAACTTTACATTTATGATGTTTTACTAACAAAATATTTTTCTTTCATTTCTTGCCGCATCTCATACACTATATTGTGGTTTACCTATTTTCTAAAATACTATATATTGTGGTGTTTTTCAAGTATAAAAAAACAGGTATATTTCAACCTGCATTTATGCTATATAAGCCATATATTCAATCATTTTGTTATATTCAATATTTTTAATATACTGTTCCATATACTCATAGTCTGGATTTCCAGCATCATTTACTGGTAATTTAATTTGTCTGCTTTTAACCCTATTTATTCCACAAGCATAGCCAAATGAGAAAATGTTTTTGAATGCTTTATCTATACAAGCACATATAAACAATGTTGAATATTTATTAATTTCTGCTTTAGGAACAAGAACTACAATATGCGTTCCCGAAAAGCTGTTTTGTTGAAAAAAAGCTTTTCCAAAATCAGATATTGTAATTGCATTTTTGGAATGCATTGAATTGTTTTTTGCAAATGTTTCGATTCCATTATTTGAATTTGTTGCCGACACATATGGTATATTACCTTCTTGCAAATCTTTCTGTTTATCACCTTTTCCTTTTATTACATTAAATAACTCTTTTATTTGAAAATATTTCCATTCCATATATCATACTTCCTTTCTGTAGTATAAAAGAAATATGATTGTTTTTTCTCCATAATATAAAAAAATAGCTTCCATTTCTGGAAACTATTTTTTCACATACCCAATATAATCTGTATATTTTTTTACCATTATATTTTTTATGTACTGTTCCATATATTCATAGTCTGGATCGCCCTGTTTGTTAACTGGAAGCAGTATTTTGGATTTTACCATTCTTTTAGGTCGCCACTTACGAACATATGCAAAACACACCTTTTGTTTTTCTATTGCACCTATAAGGAATTGTGCTAAATATTCATTCATTGAATAACCATTTGCATATAGTGGGTTTACATCATGGCTACAAGTAAAACGATATGGTTGATAATATGCAAATCCAACTGAACCATTATTAGTAACGCAAATGCAATTATTTTGATGTCACCTGCTTCTCATCTTAAGAATCCTGCATTGCAGGATTCTTACCACATTTTTAATCAGTATTGCGAACTTGTTTCGCAATTACCTATGTAATTTATTTCATCTCATACCTGTACTTTGATGTAATTCATAATATTCAACCTGTAGTGTAAACTATCTCTGAGGTGAATTGTAATGCATGACTATGTAAAAAATCTTGCGAAGGTAGTTCGGGCTGCCAGAGAAGAAGCCCATCTATCTCAAGCAGCATTAGCTGAACAAATAGGTTGTGATGAACGTACAATACTGAATATTGAAAATGACCGTGGGAATCCCAAGTTCGAAGTATTGTGCCAGATCATCGCTTATTTACACATTCCTGCAGACCAGATTTTCCACCCTGCCACTGCCACGGACGGGTTGAAAAAACAAAAACTGTTATTGATGCTACAGGAATGTGATGAGCAAGAGGCAGCCGAGATTCTTCCAGCAATTGAATACCTCTTAGCACTCATACATAAAAGAGGTAATTCAAACAAGTAAAGGAACCAGCTAATCCGTTGTGATTCTGGTTCTTTTCTTTTTGTTGCCATCTCCAAATCTTACTCTTGTAATATCCCAATTATTACACAAGTAAGATTTCAAGTTGATATGTTTTTTCTGAAATTGACAACCACATAAATAACGTCTATAATATATTTATTACAGCCGTAAGATTTAAGGAGGGATTTGAAATGAGCGCTTTACCACAGATTTCTGAAGCTGAATTTGAAGTTATGAAAATCGTATGGAAACATGCGCCGATCAGTACCAATGAAATAACAGATAAACTATTACAGACCACAAGCTGGAGTCCGAAAACGATACAGACTTTAATCAAACGCCTTGTGACCAAAGGTGTTCTGACTTATGAAAAACAGAGCCGAGTGTTCGTTTATACCCCAGTCGTGAAAGAAAGCGAATACATCGGCCAGGAAAGCAATTCTTTTCTGGAACGTTATTATGACGGTGATATCACTGCGATGCTGTCTGCATATATAGAAAATGACAGACTGTCTGAAACAGAAATAGATACTCTCCGCTCCCTTCTTTCCAAGAGGCACCAAAAAGGAGGCAATTAACGTGGCTAATTTTATGATACGCTTTTTAATATGCAATGTGTTTATCAGCGGTATCATCGGAATTCTTTTGATAGCCAAGCAGATATTCAAAAACAACCTGTCCAGCCGGATGCAGTATAATCTGTGGTTTCTGCTTCTTGGGTTGCTGGCAGTTCCCTTTATACCGTTCCGTCTAATCGGATTTCCGCAAATCTTCTCGTGGCTCGGTAGCTTAAGATGCTCTCCTGCTTCCGGCACCGCAACCGCTATGGGAGAAGCTGTGGGAATTAATCCGACCGGAAATACAGACTGGATGAATGATTTCTCACTTTCTGTAAATAGTGAAACACCATCCATTGCCGGATACATATTATTAGGAATATGGATTGTAGGCATTTTTGCAATGATTATATTGGTAATCAAATCCTCTCTCCGTCTACGCACTTTGGAGAAATCTGCACTTCCCCTTCAGAACCCGGAAGTCCGCAGACTATATCATCGATGTATGGAGGAAATGGGAATTCACAGAAGTATTCCCGTTTACAGTACCGCATTTTTAAAATCCCCGATTATTGTGGGACTTTTGAAACCGTGTATTTATCTGCCGATTCATCTGATCTCTGATTACAACGAATCCGATATGCGGTACATGCTGTTGCACGAACTGCAGCACTATAATCACAAAGATGCTGTTGCCAGTTATCTGATGAACCTTGCCGGAGTAATATATTGGTTCAATCCTCTTGTCTGGTACGCACTGAAAGAAATGCGTAATGACAGAGAGGTTGCCTGTGACACCTCTGTTTTAAAGATGCTTGAAGAGGATGCTTACGAGGATTATGGCAATACACTGATCAACTTTGCTGAAAAGGTTTCTCTTACTCCTTTTCCGTTTGCTGCCGGCCTTGGTGGAAACATGAAGCAGATGAAGAGGAGAATTATCAACATTGCCTCTTATGAGAAGCCAACATTTATAAAAAGAGTAAAAGGCATGACTGCATTCATACTGACTGCTGTTCTTCTCATGGGATTCGCACCTTTTATTTCTACATACGCAGCAGATGGAAGCCACTATCAATGGGATTCTTCATCAGAAAATATATCCTATGTAGACCTTTCTACATACTTTGGCAAATATGAAGGCAGTTTTGTTTTATATGATTTGGAAAATGATGCATGGAGTATACACGACATGGAGCATGCTACCCTGCGAGTTGCACCAAACTCCACCTACAAAATATATGATGCCTTGTTCGGATTGGAAGAGGGCATCATTACACCAGATGACTCCTTGATAGCATGGAGTGGAGAAACCTATCCATTTGAAGCATGGAATGCAAATCAGACCTTACAGTCTGCAATGAACTCCTCTGTTAACTGGTATTTCCAATCCGTGGATGAACAGCTTGGAGCCTCTAACATTTACAGCTATATTCAAGAAATTGGGTATGGAAATGAAAATATGAGTGGAGATTTCTCCACCTATTGGATGGAATCATCCTTGGAGATTTCGCCAGTAGAACAGGTCGAACTTTTAACCAGGCTGCAGAATAACAGCTTCGGCTTTGCCCCTGAAAACATCAATGCGGTAAAAGATGCCATCTGCCTTTCCGCTTCCGATGCCGGAACATTCTACGGAAAGACCGGAACCGGCCGTGTGGATGGTCAGGATGTGAATGGATGGTTTGTGGGCTTACTTGAAACTGCAGATAATACATACTTTTTTGCTACCAACATCGGAGCCGATAGCGGTGCTACCGGAAGCAACGCAACTGAAATAACCATGTCTATCTTGTCTGACATGAATATCTGGAAATAAAGAATCGGGTAAAGGTCAATCTCTGACTTTTACCCGATTTTTCTTAATTCGCTATCTGAACAAGCCCTTTGTATTCCCATGTCGCTCCATAATCAGTTGACTGAAATACAATCCCATCTTTCTCCGCTGCATCTGTGGTAACCGTTATCGTCAATGTGTCGTCCTCTTTTTCAGGCATATTCAGGTAATCAAAATCCTCCACCGTAAATCCGCAATCGATAGCGATTTGTGGTAATTCTGAAACAAGATCCATTGGAAGTTTCATTTCTTCAAAGGTCCTTCCGCCATCGCGAGTGACATATAAGCGGGAATAGGACTGGGATGCGCCTGTAATTCCTGCAACCCCAAAGTTCTCATCATAAAATATTAAACCTTCTGCAACTCCCAATTGTCCACTGAACGGATCATCATTTATGCATTCCCAAGTAGAACCACCATCCATTGTCTTTTCCATTACATAAAATCTGCTTCCGGCAGCTGCATCCGTTATCACCAAACGCCATCCATTATTTTCATCTAAAAAGAAATACATAGTTCCATCACTTTGATCCACAGTCCAACTTTCTGTATCTTTAGCATCCTCCACCTGCTGCATCGTATTCTCCTGCTTCAATTCTTGTTGACTGACGTACTCAGGCTCCATAATATATCGAACAGGTGTGACACTATTTAAATCAGGAATATGCAAAGATACCTCAAAACCCAACGATTTCTCCACCGCTTCTAAGCTGAGTAAAATTGCCGGTTCCTGTTTCAGTTCCATCACCATCTGCATCTCCCGAAATATATTGTAAGCCTTCCTCTGAACTAAAAAATCTTCGCCCCATATAGAGTATTTCATAAATCTGCTGCTCTTCAAATGTTTCAGCCCACGCCTCTACCTGACTCGTCCAGTCTGAATTGTTCAAAATTTCAATCATTGGAGACAAACGCATATCGTCACTATATTCTCCATTCACATTACCATCTATCCAAACAGTCATATCATTACTGCTGTCTGCGTCATAATCAATAAGATACGTTTTTTTCTCTCCAGCCTCATTTTTTCCATATATGAATGCATAAATCCTTTGAATCGTTCCGTTTTCATCAAATGACACCTGATATTTATTTGCAATATAGAGTTCTTCCGGCAGTTGCAATGCTTCATCCAAATCCATCAGAATCCCTTCTACACCATCCTCAAAAAGATTATTATGCTCCAGTTCTACTTCTTTTTTACGCATCCACTCATCAAGTTTCCAAGACAGTGCCCCGTGATACGGAACTGCAGAATAAACGATACGTCCACCAAAGAATAAAGTTGCTGCTATAAGGAGTATCATTTCCGTATAGAAAAGTTTCTTATTTCCATTATCTCCTGAATTAACTTCTTGATTATGCCTTTTCGAAATCAGCCAGAGAACCACTGTGCCAACCAATCCTATTATACCTAACGCCAACATCGGTATATGCCTTCTCAAGCCACCATATTGACATAGATGCCAGAATTGATACAACATAAATATATATAGTATTAAACTTACTTTTCCCGTGATTTTATAAATATATTTCATGTAAGTCTCCTTTCTTCATATCTGTAAAAATACCATAAAACACCAGTATTATCAAATCATTCTTTAATACGGTATTGGTAATCTGGTATATGCATAATTCCGTCATTTAGGATTTCATTCCCCAAATACTGAAAACTGCCATCCTCTGCAAACCTTACCGTAAGTTCATGGGTTATGACTGCATCATCACAAATGACCATGTCGCAAACCGCCTCAACTGTTAATGTGATTGTCCCATCCTCATTTTCTTTGATGTCGATAACCTCCGGCAGAGAAGTTCCAAAGAAAGTCGGTGCATAATTAAAGCATCCAAGTCGCGCCCAATAATACGTTTGGTTTTTCTCATCAAACACCGCATATTCCCGTATCTGCTCTGCCGTCACCGGAAGATACTCCATAATTAAATTTTCAAATTCCTCTTTTGGTATTCCATTTGGATAATCCTCGGCATCAAACGCCTTGTGATATTTCATGGCAAACAGATATTCATACATTCCATTATAATCCAGTTTTTCCATATGGTCAGCATCCCAATTCGAGCATAAAAGATTATTTCCCTGATACCCCAGACCTTGTACACATTTTTCTGACATTTCCCTTTGTTCCTTAGTCATTGGTTTTATTCTTACCAAACAACTTCCATCAACAATCTCGGTAACTTCCGGTGGTTCTGGAACACATAACTCATACCCAAACCATCCTTTCTCTGTATACTTCCACTCTTTTATCCTTGCATAAGATATATAGGACATTCCGTAGGTATCATTGCTGTTCCATGTAGCACATGCACTTATTAAATACATATCTTTTCCATCAAAAATAAATTTATCTCTGCCAATGCCTCCGTCCGAATGTAACTCATAAAGCACTACCGAACCTGCCTTCTCGTCCTGACAGTTTTTAAGAAACGCTTCAACTCTTTTATAATTTTCCATTGCTGCATATGCTTTCATCGTTGTAACCGGATATCCTTTTTCTTTTATGCGATCCTGCATTTTATAGATTGTCTTATCATCCAGAACTGGATTGACTGCATCCCCTTTATCTGCCAGAATATAAATATCAGAAATAAGCACTAAAACCTTTTTACACTCATCCTCTGCTTCTTTTCTTTCTGTCTCATTTATTGGAAGGTCATAACCTTTTTCCCACTGTTCTGTAATATCTTCTTTGTTGTTCTCATTTTCTTCCGAAAAATCAACCTCTCTACTATCCATCAACTGACTGTCCAATGTCCTATCTCGTCTTATACATCCACATAATAAACAACTGATCAGCACAATGAACCAAATACGCTTTTTCATAAATATCGTCCTTTCCTTCCAGCCACATTAAGGATTCATTCTTGCTATGACTGGCAATTCCAATTCTTTTTGTTCAATAGAATTGGCTAAATATCTAAAAGTTCCATCTTCAAATGGCTGAACCACAATTCGATTTGTAAATGCGCAGTCGGAATTATAATCTGCCCATACTCCATCTACAATCAGAGTAATCGTTCCATCAGAGTTTTCCGTATAATCAACCACTTCTCCAAACGGTGGATATGGGCTGGCAGAAATCATGTCATATTCATAGCTATTACTTTTTTCGTTATATTTACAATATTTTCTTAGTTGTTCCGTGGATACCGGGAAATATGTAGTCATTATTTTCTCGTATTCTTCTGCTGGAATCTCCCCATTGTCCGTTTTTAAATTTTTCCCTGTATAAATTCGATAAATATCCTCAAACATGCAAGGCATCAATATATCTTCCACATTGCTGCTATCCCAGTTTACAACCAGCATATTATAATTTACATAACTAAGACCAGCTATATATTTTTCTGTAAGTTCTCTGCATTTTTCTGGAAGTAACTTTACTCTCCAATATTCTCTCAATCCTGCATGCGCAACTGGATTTTCAAACGTATAAATAAAATATCCTTTTTCAGTAAATTTAATTTCTGACAAATCACTTACCGAAGTTCCAAGTATCTCTGGTTCTCCGCCCTCTCTCCATCGAATACCTACATAGTAACTTTGCAACTTTTCATTTCGATAGACAAATGTCTGTGCGCCAAGCAATCCATCAGCTTGAACCACAAATACTGTTATCAATGTATCCTGACCAATAAGATAACTTTTATAGAAATTTTGCAATTTATCATAATTTTGCATCTCTACATTTTCTTTAACGCATACATATCCACTTTTTCCAAGTATTTTTATAACCTGTTCTCCCTGTTCATTTGTAAAACCATCAATTCCAGAAGCATAGGCAGGTACATCATCTATAATTACAATATCCTTATATACCACCTTCACCAGTTCTGCCGCAGTTAGTGCTTCATTTTGGATATTTTTGCTCTCTTCTTCAGACAGTAAACTTTTTGACTGAGGAATAATCCAATACGGCGAATTATCTTCATTTTCCCTCTCGTAATCAGACTCCTCCTGCCAAAACTCTATATCTGATATCTGTACTGGCTTTTCCCATGTTTCCTCTGCTGATGATTTTCTCACGTTCTTCTCAAAAAAGATTCCTACACTTACAATCATCACCAAGAGGATAACAAAAATGATTCCAAACTTTTTTATAAACCATTTTATATCTTCCATTACTGTCCTCCATATATATCATTCCATTCATCTTCGGTTAAGCGTGGCGTATGCCATGTAATGTTGTTATTTTCTTCCTCTGAAACAATGTAATTTGATACATACTGTACTCTACCATCAGATAACGGTCTGACCGTAACATCATGCATATATACATCAGAATCTCCTGCATACGGATATACTACATGAACATTGAGCGTAATCGTTCCATCCGAATGTTCCGTATACCCAACCACCTCGGAATATGGGTATTCTGGATACTCTATCTCATAAAATCCTCTTGGTTTATATTCGTATGTTTGAGTTTGATAATCGTAAATAGTTTTTTTCTGCAATTTATCACTGTCGATATTAAAATATTCCATAATTACATTTTCAAACTCTGTTTTAGGAATATGATAAACTGCACCTATTCCTAAATTATCATCTGCTACATATGGGAATTTCTCTTTATGTAGCTTTGGATACAACAAATCAAACATATCATAGAAATTCAGCTCTCCAAAATCGTCCTCACTCCAATCTACTAAAAACATATTATTTAACTCGTATCCTATTGGTAAAAGATATTTCTCATTTAATTCCCTGCACTTTGCATCCAATGGCAGTACACGAAATGCTACATATTCTTCTGCCGAACTCAATGTTAATACATACAATTCTTCTGAAAAATATGTTCCGGAGAACATCATATATCCATCATCGGTATATCTCCAATAATCGGTTTGATATTCACCTTCATCCTCACTTTTCATAATCCCATCTTTGTATCCGTAATAGCATCTTTTCACATGAACCGCTCCATTTTCTGTCTGTAAATGGTAGACCGAAAATCCTCCCAGACTGCTCACTTGGAGTATTGTCACTTCTGCTTTTTCTTGTTTTTCCACCGAATCACAAAAAACTATCACATTTTGTATTTGTGTCATATCAACTCGATTTTCACAATCAACTGCCGCATATCCACATTCCCCAAATCTTTCTACAACTTTACGTACTGTTTCCATATCCTTCAGCTTATTTTTTGTTGTGGCTTCCGCATAAATATCTATCGGAATATTTATAAAATTGTCATCCATTCCTTTCTCACTGACAATTTCAATAGGTTCAGAAGATACTGGTTCTTCTGTATTCCCTTTACATCCCGAAATCCCCATCGAAAAACCTATACTAATTACCAGAAAACCACTTTTCAAGAACCTGACTATCTTTTTTGACAACATAACCGCTTCCACCTCTTCCTTTTACGTCTTCTACCATGCTGACGATCATAATAGGACGCTCCATATTCTTGTCCGTTGTAAAAACAGAAAACCATCCCAATTCAGTCCCCGTTGTATCATCTTTTGATGCTTTGATTTCTGCAGTTCCCGTTTTTCCGGCTAATATAATATCCGTTCTATGTGCTGCATAGCCAGTTCCATGAGAATTGTTTATGACTTCTTTCGTATCCTCCAAAACAGTTTGTGCCACATCCTTTGTAAATGCTTCTTTAATCCAGACATCAGGCATTGCATCTTCCTTATATGTAAGATATGGTTTTATCATATTTCCTTCATTGCAAAATGCAGAATACATACAAGCCATATGCAAAGGATTCACAAGAATCTGACCTTGTCCATAGCCACTATCAGCCAACTGTACCTCTTTTTCAATTTTTTCTGTATTGGAAAACTGCGATTTTGCCATCTTAATATCAAATGGAAGTACATCATTGAATCCCAGTTTTGTTAATGAACTTTCCATATCGTTTTCCCCAATTTTTAATGCCGCCTTTGCAAAATAAATATTATCCGAATAAATTAAAGCATTTTTTAGAATAACCGGCTCATAAGCATGAAGCGTCGTTACATAATAAGATCCCCATGAGGAATCTTTCTGCCAGCTCAATCCTTCATTCCCATAATCCTCATCTGGATCAATTGCCCCTGTTGTTAATCCAATAGCAGCTATGATAGGCTTAAACGTAGAGCCCGGACACCAGACCTGTCGAAAACGATTATACATAGGTTTGTTCTCATCTTCATTCAGCGCATTCCACTTTTCACTTGACATGCCCCTAATAAAATCGTTGTTATCATATGAAGGTGTACTGACTAAAGCCAATACTTCTCCCGTATACTGATTCATAGCAACTGAACAGCTCTTATCATCTTTAAATTGTTCATATAATTCTTTTTGCAAATTCGAATCTATCGTTAGTTTTATATCTTTTCCATTTTCTACAATCGTGCTTACTATGATTTTTTTCTTATTGCCATTTGAATCAACAATAGTAATAGAACACCCATTCTGTCCTTTTAATTCTTTTTCAAATAATCCTTCCATTCCACTTTTTCCAATAACACTGTTCGATGTATATCCTTCCCCGTCATGTTCTTCTAGATCTTCTGCTGTAACGTTTTGAACATATCCCACTAAATGTGCGGCAGCCTCACCGAGCGGGTACTCCCTTATACCGATATCTGAAATTTTCACACCTGGAATTTCTAATAATTTTTCATGTCTTTCTTTTTCATCTAGTGTTTCTTTATCTGGCTCAAGCGACAGTAATTTTAATTCATCAACCTTTGGTATTGTTTTTAATGGTACAAATGAATCTTCTTTTACCCATTTAGCTGATAATTTCCGTTCTATATCTTCCACCTTCATTTCCAACAAGTCTGCAAGCTGACTAATAGCATCATCTCTATTCTCCAATTTACCTGGAACTACACCTACAGAAGAAGCCACACCCTTGCCTGCAAGCACACGTCCATTTCGGTCTAAAATCTGTCCCCTCTCAGCATTTGTTACAGATACTTTGACTTTATCCGTAGAATCCAACTCTGGGAATATTAAAGAATCACTCCATACCAATTTGTACGTTCCTTTTTCTTGTATAAATGATACATTATTTTCAAAAGTTACATTTCCTGCAACAGTATCCATAGATGTTTCATAACATATCTCTTTTTGTTCTTTATCATAAGATGTAATATGAATTTTAATATTATCTACACCAATTCCCTCATAAATAGCAGAATTACGTTTCATAAAATCTTCCTGACTGATATTCCCAGATATTCCTGCATCAATCATTTCATACATTTGTTCATATTCTCGATTTGAAATATGAGCCATATATGTTTTAAGAACCTTCTCCGGTGATACATCAGGTACACTTTCATACCATACAAAAAAAGCAACCACAGCTGTAATCAAACATAAATTCACGATCCATATAATGTATATCCTGCTTTTTTTCTTTTTTTTCGTCATAGCATCTCCTTTTCTTACAGTTGTAAGATTTCAATCCAAAAATTTTTTCCATTGTATTTCAAAAATTTGAATCTATAAATTCTATCAAATTTCCTATGTTAATTATAATAATCATCTGGATCACCATATTTCAAAACTGCCTCCTGCAATTCATCATCACTTAACGTTCTCATGATTAACCAGTTTTCTTCATACATATAATGCGGATATCTAAATCTGGTTCTTACAAATGTATTATTCACATATAAAGCGATATGTTCATCATATTGCTCTACTTTTTCATCAAACTTAAAATTATATATCAACCAATTCCATGCGAGAAACAAAACAAGACAAAGAGTACCGGAAACGGTTACTATCGTCATCATCATTTTGACTACACCATGAAAAATCTTTTTAATCCGCCTTCCTAACAGACATGCCACTGTTATCAATGCTACCTGCCAAAACACGCATAACATCAAAGCAATCATAATTGCTCTCTGCGGTATATAACATCTCCCGTCCCCCAGCAGCAATTTCTCAACTAAAAAGAAGATAATTGTAATCATGCCCATCATACCAAGTACAAGTATCAATATATAGTTCCATATTTTTCTCTGTATTTTCATGTACCTTCCTCCATTCCATTTTAAAATTTGAAATTGATATCACCTCATATCTTACGCGTGTAAGATTTAAACGTCAAGTCTTTATTTACTTTTTCTAAACTAATAAAACATCCGGCACACCCTCCAGGAGTGCCAAAAACAACCTTAGCAAGCACTGCCTGTGTCATGACACAGGCGAAATCCCCCACACTTTCCTATCGTCTGTGTAGTTGAATTTCCATAGGGAAGTATCCCTAACCCTCTCTCGATTTTTCTTCGATTACTCTTCATTTTCACATCTTGAAAAATTCCATATAATGCTTGCATATTTTACCTGTCTATAGTATATTATAGATAGCAATTGGGGTATGTGTTTGCGGACACATACTTGGAGGAGTCGGAGTGATCCGGCTCCTCTTTATTTTTTAACAAAATAGGCGTTTGCGAAACGCCACAGACCGCATAAATACGGCATTTTTTGTTACCAAATTAAAATAACTCCTCACCGGATATGGTATAATAGAGTTGACTAAAAACTACAAACCATGTACCCAAGAAAGGAGTTATTCTGATACATATGATACCATATAAACAGCTTTCTTTGGCAGATATTTTTCAAGATTGCCAAAATAAATTTAATAATGACAAGCCTGCATTTCTTTCTCTATTAGAAACCCATATCGATATTGATGAGTTTATTCCGATTTCTTTTAGAAATCATTTCTATGCATCAACGGGAAGATCCCGTAAATACCCTTTACGTGCTTTCCTGTGGGCTTTGATTATCCAGCGTATCTTCTCAATCCCTACAGACCAGCTTCTTTTAACTTTTCTGGTTTACTCGAAACCGCTTCGTGATTTCTGCGGTTTTACCAAAGTCCCTGATGCCTCTAAGATTACACGCTTCAAACAGGACTTTTTAGATGATCTGCAGCTTGTTTTTGATAAACTTGTTGATATCACCGAACCAATCTGTCAGGCTGTTGATTCCTCAAAAGCCGATATGACCATCTTTGATTCTTCAGGCATTGAAGCTTTTGTTACTGAGAATAATCCCAAGTATGCTAACCGCATTATCAGACAGCTTAAGGCTTATGCAAAAGCTAACAGCTTCGACAAGAATTATGATCCTTATAAAGCCGCTTATGGTTCTATGCCTTCGCACGCGTCTGCTAATCCTGAAATTAAACAGTTATACATCAATGGGCATTTCTGTTATGTCTTCAAATTTGGCATCATTACCAACGGTCTTGGAATCATCAGGCATATCGCTTTTTATAACAAAAACTTTATAGCTTCCCATCCTGACATTACCGTTGAAAAGAAGTCTGATTCACCTGATGAAGACAAGTCTGTCCATGATTCCAGGCTTTTAATTCCAACCCTGAAAGATTTCTTTTTAAAGCATCCATTGATTAATCCCAAAACTTTTCTTGGCGATGCTGCTTTTGATACTGCGGCACTCTATCCCAAACTTCTTACCGGTAATACGTTCGGAGATCATAAACACTTTGATAAAGCTTATATCCCTCTGAATTCCAGGGCTGGTCTTGAAAAACAGGACTACACGATTAATGAAAATGGGATTCCCTGCTGTCCTCATGATGATTCACTTCCCATGAAATATGAAGGAATATCAAAACTCAGAAGCGGTGTTACCAGATATAAGTTTGTCTGTCCTAAAATCAAGTGGATCAAAAATGCATCTACTGGCAGATCCCAGCGTCACTGTACATGTGATGATCCATGTACAGCTTCTTCTTGTGGCAGAATGGTGTATATTTATCCTGAAAAGGATCTCCGTGCCTATCCTGGCGCTATCCGTGGTACAGAAGAATGGAATAACACTTACAAAATCAGAACCACCGTAGAAAGAGATATTAACCACATCAAGGATAATCTTTGTCTGGTCGGAAGAAGAACTCAGAATGAGAAAACACTTCACGCCGATCTGATCCTTGCAGGAATTACCCAACTGATAACAGTTGTACTTTCGGATAAAATCAATCATCACGAATTTATTCGCAGCTTAAAACCTCTTATTGCTTAGGACTTACCAACTCAATAAAGTCTACGGCTTATTTAAGTGCGCCTAAAACAGCTCAATATCCGTTTTCGTCATTAAAATCATGCTATGCTCAATTCTGTTTCTATTTTGATTCAAGTTTGCGAACGAGCATCGCGAGTTTCGCAATTACCTATTTTCCTTCTTACATAAATAAGAACGATATTATTATCCGTTTTGTTACACATCACGCCATCGGTTTTTCCAAAATCCGAATCACCGTATTTCCTTTCATTTTCAGGAAAAACGGCATTCCAGGTTTTGCATCCGTATAAGTTTCCATATATTTTTCAAAAATCATTTTATCTTTTGTTACTACACGAATATCGGCATCTGTTCCCCCAAATTCTCTTGTCCAATCCAAAAAGGAGTACTCCGTCTGGTCTGTCAATGTTACATCCTCTGTTTTTTCATCCTTATTGTATATATAATATCCGTCAGGCATATCGTCATCCGTGTGTTTGTAACTTGCCAGTCGATCACTGTCCCCGGAACTGATATACTCCACGGGATCGATGACCAGTGTATTTCCATTGATTTCCTTTATATAAGCGCAGAGTTCTGTTGTATCCTCCTTCATACTGTCTGCAGTTTCTGTCTCCTCAGCTTTTTCTGTAACTGTCTGTTTTCCACATCCTCCAAGTCCTGAAATGCACGCACACATCATAAGTAAAATCCATCTCTTTTTCATCATTTTCTCTCTCCTTTACCAGATCCAGTGTTTATATATTTTTTCAATTTCTTCTTTTTGGATTGTATCTCCAGCCAGCACATATATGCTGTTTCCATATTCCCCATATGCCCAAAATGTCTCATCCGTATACCGATATAGAAAAACAGTCATTCCGTTTATTCTGATTTGTTCCACAGAATTATAATTTGTGTCAAAAATCATTTTCTCATTTGTCACAATTGTTTGTTGGAAAATCAAATGCTTTTTGTCATTTCCATATTCCAAAACGGATGTTGTATCCGTATTTTTTTCTTCGTTCAGCCGATAGTTGTCTGGAATATACTGCGGTTTTAAAATAGTATCGGAAATCTTCTCTTCGTCCGATTCATAAGAGTAAATACTGATGTTACCATCCAGCACCATTTTTATCGTATGAAAAAACCGTACCCGGTAAGCCTCCACACTCATCGTGACGGTGAGTGCTCCCACAAGCATCACAACCGCTGCTGCCGCAATTTTCTGTGTGATTTTCTTCAACTGTTTTTCGGCATACATATACTTTTCTTTCTGTATCAGCCGCTTCATACGC
>ERZ791740.873-NODE-873-length-20456-cov-2.912161_pt1 | contig 20456 bp, 8 predicted proteins | sample MGYA00510041_ERZ791740 | MGnify/ENA primary metagenome ERZ791740 (study PRJEB30046, sample SAMN00791959) | human gut metagenome | study: EMG produced TPA metagenomics assembly of the A metagenome-wide association study of gut microbiota in type 2...
AGTAATCCTCTTTTTGATATTATAGTCAAACCTTATTTATCTAAAATTGTAGATACTAATGTATCTAAATTAGATAAAGCTCTTTCATTAATTACTGATGAAAAAGGTATGGTTGATGGTGATGGATTACTTAATGATATGATTGATAGATTAATTGTATCAAAAGCTAACACTATTAATGGTGTAACTATTGGTGAAGGTTCTATAAAAGTAACTATTCCATTTATGAATAAAACTGTTATTTTTGATAAAGATGATTTTAATGAACTGAAAACTAATATTGAAAAATATGGAAAATCTGAATAAATTAATTGAACATTATAAACAAACTATTCGTATTGATTCTTCTAATGCTTGGGATTTAGTTTGTCATTTCAAAGAAGCTGTTTGTGAAAATACAGATATTGATGAAGAAGATTTATTCGAAATAATGAAAGATTTCCATGAACGTTTAGCTGGTAAACATTTTAATGAACCTTATGCTATATATCAAGTTTCTCAAATGTATCATACTAATAATAAAGGTGTTAAGATTGATACTCCTTTATTCAGTATTGAAAACGCTAAAAAGATATATGATAGGAGAATACGTCCTTTGAATAAGGATGTTACTATGTGGGATGTTTATGTAGCTCTTAATGCACAATATCACGATAATATTGATTTATATGAAAAATGGTTCTCAAATGCAAATGATAGTGAAATAGAAGAAAAGATTATTGAAGCTACTATTGCTAATTGGTTTGAGGATGAAGATGCAAGTAGTGATAAGGTTTGGGAATATTTTAGGGTTATTTAATGGGCTATTGTAATTTGTTTGGTAAGACGTGCTATTAGATTAGCACGTCTTTTTTCATGTAATTACGGCTGGAAATGGGGGATTTTAACGTATATTTGTTAGTAGCCCAATATAATATACCTATTAATATTAATCCTCTTATACGCCTATCTATGTTCGATTATACAGCTATTATAGTAGCTATAATAACATCCATAAGTACGATTGCTGGTATTTATCTAAAAGAATGGTTATTTCTTAAACGTAAAGAACAAAAACTTACTATTGAAAAAAGTAATTGTTATATAGAACTTGATAAGATATGTGCTTCTATTCGAGATACTATTCACGCTAATGCTGTTTATATTGCTTATTTTCATAATGGCGGCCATTTCATTAATGGTGTAAAAATGGATAAATACACTGTTGTTGGTGAAGATTATGATTGTTGTATAGTATCTTATAAGAAATCTTTTAAAGATATTCTTGTTAATAATTTTCCTTATTTATTTCATAATCTTCTTGTTAGAAATCGTCATTATTGTAATGATGTTAGTAAATATAAGTTTCAAGATAGATGTTATAAAGATGAACTTGAAAGTAGAGGTATGAAGTCTGCTTATACTTTTCTTATTAAAGACCCTATTAAAGAAACACCTATTGGTTTTATTTCTCTTGAATATAATATCGTAGAAGGATTTAATCCTGATGATGAAAAATATATTTGGAAAAAACAAAATACTATTGCTAATCTTTTGAATCTAAATAAGTAAAATATGGGAACACTTAATCAATATGCAGCTCGTATTACAAACATGGTTAATCAACCTAATAATCACGAACTTAAAGAACGTGTTAAGGATATGATTAAAACTATGTTTGCAAATCGTATTCGACAAAGCGTTGAGAAAAATGGAATAGATGATATTCTTAAACTTACTTTTATTGCTCCTGTTGAAGAGTTGAAATATAGTGATATTCTTCCTACTGAATATCGAGTTGCTAATAAAATTAGATTGTTAGGAACAAAGTACAAAGTTCCTACACCAGTGCGCATACAAAGTGATGCGCCTTTTGCGTTTGTAGGTGATACTGTTGGTAATGGATATATGTATGAGAGTTCTATTACATCTCTTAAACTACGTCAAAGTGGGCGTCCAACCTGTTCTCCCACCGGGTATCCACGAGCTTATATTATATTAAACGGTCATATAATTATTGCTGAAAAAGTTGGTACAAAAGATATTGATGATAGACGACCAATTAATGAAGTAATGATTACAGGTATATTTGAAAATCCTGATGAAGTTCTTTCGTTCTTTAAGAATGAAGATGGTCAAGATATTGAATTACCTTTACCTAATGATATGCTTGAAAGTATAATTCAAGAAATACTTAAAACTGAATTTGGTATTTATCCTCAAGATTTGGATATTAAAACAAATAATAATAATCCTACTATTGCTCAACGTGGCAATGGCCAAGATTAACATCATGTTTCTATCATTATGGTTGATAACGAATATTATTGGAGAGATTTTGTTAAAGAAGTTCAAATACAACTTAATTCTTTAATTAAACAATTACATCTTGCTTATGAACGACGCAATGATTGTATTTATAATATCAAAGATAATCTTGCTAAATATCAAGAAGCCGGTGTTGATGTTTCAGTAGTATTCGATATTAATAATCGTAGTAAGATTTATTTTAATAAGAAACAAGATACTCTACTTGGTACTAAACTAATGAGTTATATTCGTAGTTATAATTACTTAGTTTATGAACGTCTTGATAAACTCGATGATGATATAGAAACTCTTGCTGCTCTTAAAGAATTACCTTCTGAAATGTATACTTATATGCAAGATGAAGTTAATAATGAGATAGCTAATTTACTATGCAAAGGTAATAATTATTCTTTTGGTAGTTCCGTAGGTTACGTTTATGTTTACTATAAAAAGACAATGCCCGGTGATGTATGTAGTGTTGTTGATTGGGGTGCTACAAAAGACTTAAAAAAGAAATTGTTAGAACAAGGTATTAATATACGAACTGCTGATAATCTAAATGGTATTCCTTATTTCATATATTATGATTATGACTGGTGTATAAAAGCTGTATATCATAAAGTCAAAGGTCGAATACCGCAAAGCGTTTATTACAAATTCAAATTTGGTCACACAAGTAGTGCTTATGAAAATGGTGAAAAAACTATTGACAGAACACCTTTTGCAATGAAAGGTAAAACTGTTGATGAAATTGCAACAAATCGAAGACTTAATTGTTTCAATAAAATTCTCGCAATTTGTTTTAATCATCCTGACGAAGCTATTAAACTATATCGAAATAATCTTCCTAAACAAAATAATGCTTTATGATTGATAATAATATATTCATTAGTAGTGCTGCATTAATTCCAGATATATATAACGATTATAATATACAAAGTGATGATTTTGTAAGTCGTTTTCCTATTTGGATTGCAAACGCTTTGGAAGAACTCAAATTCATTCAAGCTTATGTTAATGTAAAAAAAGATATTGAATTTGATGACCATCGTTGTCAATTACCGTGGGATTTTCGTGGTGTAATTGATGTCATTATAAATAATAAAAAAGCTATTCTTAAAAATTCAGCTGAATTTAACAAAGATACTATTACTGAAAAAGTAACAACTGTTCCAACATATACTCCTTATCCCGGTATTCCAAATGCAGATATAACAAGTCCCGGTGATAAAAATGATAGTTTTAATCATGCTCCTGTTGATAAAGAACAACCTTATTATTACATTAGTAATAACTGGATTCATATTAACGTTGATTATGGAACTATTCATTTAAGATATCGAGCTTTACCAGTTGTTTATGATAGTATTATAAATATGGATGTTCCTCTTATTTATAATAACGGCCCTCTTAAAAAATATCTTAAACTTTATGTTCTTAAACAAATGTTATTAAGAGGTTATAAACATCCGGTTATAAGTCTTACAGCAAACAATCCTTATACAAATCCTGCAATAGAACTCGATAGAATGAGAATACAAGTTCGAGTTTCTTGTAATAAATTTAGTAACGACCGTCGAGAGAATATTGCTACTATTCTTCGTACATTAGAATAATAGAAATTATGAAAGTTTTAGGTCTTGATTTAGATAATTCACCTCATATTGCACAAGATAAATCTTTACGATATGCTAAAAATATAACTATTGATAATAAAGGTCAAAGTTATTTTAATGAAAGAGGATTTGATTTCATAGGTGAATTAGATGATATTCTTGAAAATCATCCGACAAATCGGCATATCATTCCTTATATTTATAGTGATGCCGATAATCACAAATATAATATTATAGGTACAATTCCAACTAATGTTGGTGTTGTACTTTTTTGCGTTGTAGAACATTGGAATAATGCAGATAAATCTGATTTACAAACTAATGACGCTATTATATATCTTAATCTTGATGATAATAATCCAACTGTAAAACGTTGTCTGTATAGTACATCTGGTGCATTTAGATTTAGTATTGATAAACCGATTCATGGAGATTATATATATAATTATAAAGAAAATTTAATTGTTACATTTACTGAGGGAACTGATGAATCAGCAAATGAAACAAGAATTATTAATATGACTGACCCGTTTTATGATGGTAACAATGGAGATGATACTGCTATAGGATATAATATTACTATTGATGAAGTTGATTCATTTAATCTTATTCCAAATGTTACTTATCCTGAACTTCAATTAGAAGTTAAAGACGGTGGTAATCTTAAAACTGGTGCTTATCAAATAGCAATTAAATATCGTCTTGATGATGGTACTTATACTAACTATTCTCCTTTGAGTACATCACTTATTGTTTGTGGTAATTACGAAGAAGATTATGCATTAAGTATCGAAATCAATAAAAATATTACTATTAGTTTTAGAAATAGTGGTATTAAATATAAACATTGTAGATTTGCTATTGTTTATATTACTGACGAAGCTCAATTATCATATGAAACTGATGATATTTCAATCAATGGTGTAAGTACTACTCATATTGTAAGTGATGTTTCATATTTATCTACTATAAGTCTTGATGATATTTTTATTAAAAATATATCATATATTCGAGATAATACTCTTATTAATTTCAATAATAGACTTATTCGAGGTAATGTAAAGACTCTTGATTATAGTAAACTTGATAGTGAACTTAAAGAATTTACAGAGAACAATCTTGATGTTCAATTAAGTTGGAATCCAAGTTCTTCTTATATTAATAGTACTCGACGTTATTTCAAAAGTGGTGAAGTTTATGTTCTTTATGCTGGATATTATGATTATAAAGGTGACCTTGTAAATATACATCATATTCCTTGGAAAGCTAATAATTATGATATTGAAGCTTATCCCGTAGGTTCTACCAATCGAAATGCTCATAAAATTCCTTATAAATCTGAAAGTATTAGTAAGATTATAAGTCCGAGTTGGAAAAGTTTGCCTGATATTGGTGATGCTGAACAAGTAGATGAAATTGCTAAAACTGGTGTTGGTAGTGAAAAACCTACAATAGCTCGCAATCGTTATTTCACTTTATATGGAGTTTCAACTGGACACGCAACTGTTAAAGCGAAAGGTCGTTCTTTAACGAAAGGTAAACTTAAATTACCAAGTCTTCCATTACCTTATACAACTGAAGATTCTGAAGGTGGAGTTAATCCTTCTGATTATCAAGTTGTAGTATTGGAGTGAGAGCACTGACAGTCAATTAATCGGTGTTGAATGTAGTCCTACATTTGCTGGAGATAGTTTAATACCTGCTGGTATAAATTTAACTACAAAAGTTTATGATGCTACATCAGTAGTTAAACAGATTGATTCAGAAGAATCTGAAGTTGAAACTGGATACTATGAAATTTCTGAATCTAATCTTTTAGCATCAGATAGTAAATCTGTATTTATTGGTAATACTATTAATACAAAAACTAATTTCGTAATTAATCTTGATGCAAAAGAAACTAAATATATTTTAATTGAAGCTCGATTAAGTGACAAAGTTGATGGTTCAACTGCTCCGACATTTAATTGGTTAACTCAATTATATTCTGCTTCTTCTGAATGGAATCCCACTTACACATTAAGTCCTAATATCAATATTAAAGCTAATCTTGCTGGTAAAACAGACTTAATGAATAAATATATTAGTTCGATAGTTTATTTCTTTGTTGAACATAATATTAATAACTCTCGAATTGTTACACAAGGTTTCGCAATGCGAGATACTGAAACTAACAATTTCGGTAAGAATCAAACATACAAAAATCCTTTTGGTGGAGATAATGCAAGATTTTATACATTTGAATATCTCTATAATAAGATAAATAGTATTCGAGGTAAACTTAAACCTCTATACTTTGAAACTGATGTTCTTAAATTTGTTAAAAATGAAGAACTTGATGATGATATAAAAGTATTTCCAGCTAAATGGAAAGGTGAAGATTTTGATGGATTTAATGATAATCCTAATGAATCTGGAACTCGGTTTTTAGATGCTGACATTAATAGTCTTACAATTGATACTTCTCGTGCAACTAAAGATGTTTCACTTGAATATATCAATGCTAATATTAGTTCTCAAAACAATATCGCTGGCGATAGTTATTATCGTATTGAAAAAGGTTTTGATGGATTTAATAAAGGTACAGATAATGAAGAATGGGCAAGAGGATATATTGCCGATTTAATTAATAATTCTGAAACACTTTATTCTGATGTTAATAATCAGAAACTTCAAATTGCATCTAATGTAATTAATATTAAAGGTTCTTCTGAAATAATAACTTCATTAGTTGGTGATACATTTATTGGATATATAACACTTCGAGCTACTGCTCCATCATCTGATTATCGTTATGGTGATGCTCAAGCAAAAGAATTAGATAGTAATGCTACTGTTTATCGTTGGATATTTACTGTTCCTCTTGAAAGTAAATTTAATATTCTTACTCGATTTAGTGTTAATAACGTTGATAAGTCTTTCAAATATCACGATAAACGTGGTAATGAATTACGCGAATTTTATCAATTGAGTTATCAAGTTGATAATTTCATAAATAGTAGTGTTGGTAAAGGTTATTCTCCTGTTTACAATGAGAATGGAATTGAAACATTTACTTATTTTGAAGAAATTCCCGGAACTCAAGACCATCCTTATCGTATAATTCGTAGTCAATTACAGAATGCTGAAAATGCTAATCTTAATTGGCGATTATTTAGAAGTGATGATTATAAAGATATGCCTTTTAATCGAGGTGAAATTATCGCATTAAAAACTGACAATAAAAATCTTTATATTCAACAAACATACGGTTTGCATTTATTGCAACTTCGTGATACACTTTCTAATACTGATGAAGGTACTTCGTATTTAGGTACAGCTGATATATTTAATATGGAACCTCAAGAGGTTACATATAGTCCCAGTGGTTATATAGGTTGTCAAAGTTATTTTGATACTCATGTTAATGTTATTGGTTATTTTGTTATTGATGCAGTTCATAGGCGTATCTTTAATATCAATGGAGATAAAGTAAGTAATATGACTGCGCTCAATGCTCTTAAGTGGTTTGACGGTAATCTTGTAAAAGATGTAGTTAATCCGTTTAAAAATAATGGTAGAATTTGGGCATTTAATGAAGATACTAATATCTTATATTTAGTCCAAAATGTTGATAATAAACAATTCACAATTAGTTTTAGTCCTATTGCTAATACTTGGATTTCATTCCATGATTATAATCCCATCGTAGGTATTACCAATCGAAATGGATTATTCTGGTTTGATAAACATGGTATTTATGCAATATCTAAAAATAATTATGGTCGATTCTTAAAAGATGATAATGGTAATCAACTTATTAAAGAATCATATATTAAATTTATTCTTAATGATAATAATAGTTATAATAAGTTATTAAATAATATTGCTTGGAAAGACAGAGTTGATATTGTTAATAATCTGTTACCTACTATTAATGAATTTGAGAAAACTATTAATGCTATATTGGTTCATAATGATGACCAATGTACTGGTTATAAACTTGTTAAATTTAATGATATTTGGTATAATGGTACAACTGGTGTTAATAAAGTAAATCTTTGGAGATTTAATAATGTTAATGATATACACAAACAAATACCTTTTATGATTACTGATTTAGTTGTAGATGAATCTGCACTAAAACGTAAAGCTAAATGGTATGATATTAATAAATTCATTTGTCAATATGTTTATTGTATAATGAAGTTTAATAATAGTGATAATAACAGACTTTGGGAACTTATTGATGTTAATCCTGAATGGATTCTTGATAATCGTAATAATCAAAGATAATTTGTAACAACTTGTGCGGCTCGGCCTTCGGCCTCGCTCCCCGGTGGGGCAGGAGGTTGCACGCCCACTTGTCGTGTTACTCAAACTTTTAATGGTATGTCTAATCATAAAGTTAATCCTGATAGTCTTCGTCAAGTTACTCGTTATATTAATGAGTATTCTCAACATATTTGGGATAACGAATTGACTGGTGATAAAGAATTTGTTCGTGTTAAAGAAAATAATAAACTTAAAACTGTTCGTTCACGTTCAAAAGATGGTAAATATTATTATCCTTATGCTTCATATGAAGGTGGTGCTAAAACTATTGGTCCCGGTTTTAAGTTAAATGATACTTCTGATTTTACTAAATCTGTTAAAGCAAAAGGTAAAGCAACAAGAAAACAAATTGATGCTGAATTAAATCGTCGTATGGCAAAAGCCTACAATGATGTTCGTGATATTTATTCTGAGAAATATGGTATTGATGATTTCAATACTTTACCTCAGCCTATTGTTAATCTTATGTCTAATCTTGCATATCGAGTAGGTCGAACTGGTTTTAGACAATATAAGAAATTGTTAAAAGGTGCTAATGAACGTAATACAGATAGTATTATTAAAGAATATACTACTGGTAATAAAAGAAGAGATAAATCTGAATTAGAAATATTTAAAACTAATAGTTCTAATGATTATGATATGATTAGAAATAAATTATTTTCTAATTTTAATACTGATGATAATCCTGATAACTATGTTGAAGATATGAGTAAAACTAATCGTAAAAAATATAATTTCGGTGGTATTCGTTCTACACACGATGCTACTGCTGATTATTTAGGAATGGCTCGTGATTCTGGTAATAGATTTTTCGGCAATGGTATAATTGATATGCTTTATCATGGTGGGACAAATGATGATACTGGAATCCCAGTTAAGAACTATGTAGATAAGTTGATTGCTAATGATAAACTTATCTATGCAAATATGCAGAACAAAATCAATAATGAAGTTTTAACTTCTCGTGGTATTACTGCTAAATTCGGTGGACTTGTTGGAACTCCTCGTAGGAAATTTTATTGGGGTGGAACAAGTATTAATGACCCCGGTAGTGTTCAATGGGGTACGCGAGTTCAAGCCAGTGATATTGATGAATCTAAATATAGTGCTGATGGCGAAGGTATCGTAGGTGGTAGCGCTTTAAGTGGAGCTGGAACTGGATTAGGAATTGGAGCTGCTGTTGGTGGAACCGCGGCGCTTGCTACTGGTGCAGCTGCTGGTTCTTGGCTTGGCCCTATCGGTGCTGGTATCGGCGCATTAATTGGTGGCATTGTTGGTCTGTTTACTGGACGTAAGAAAAAGCGTCAAGAAGAACGTCGTCGTCAAGAACTTTTAGCTGAACAAGCTGAAATGGAACGTCAGCAGACTTTGGGTAATATGCAAGATAAAGTTGAAAATGATGTTGCAACTATTCGACAAAGTAATCTTGGCAATTACTCCGAAGGTACAGGATTTTATGCTAAATTAGGTGGAATGGTTGGTCGTAGAAAGTTAAACACCGGCGGTCAAGTAGTTCCTAATTCATCTAATAGTGTTGTTGCTTATGGTCAAACTCATGAACAATATAATCCTGCTACTGGTGAAACTGGAATCATATATGGTGATTCGGAAATTGAAGGCGGCGGCGCTAAAAATGGTCGAATATATGCTGGTGAAGTTGTTCGTGAAACTTCTGAAGGTGGTCAAGTATTCAGTGATACAATTAAAGTTCCCGGAACAAATCGTACTTTCGCTGATTACGCAAAGAAACTTACTGATATGAAAGGTAAAAAAGAAGCTCAAGTCATTCAACTTGCTGATGGAGTTACATTATCTTTATCTGCATTAGATAAAAGTAAAACTAACAAATTACAAACTGGAACAAATGTTCGTAATATTGAAAAGTTAGTTTATAGAATGAATAAAGTTCGTGGTGAATCTGAAGCTATTGATGCTAAAACAGAAGATTTGTTTGAAGCTCAAGAACTTTATGCTACTGCTTTAGGACTTCGTAATGATGCTCCAGTTATGCGTTGCGGTGGAATGGTAAGAAAGAAAAGACCTTTTGGCGGATATGCTTCACCGTATAGTCTTACAGGAGTTTCAGCTCCTAAACTTACTACTTTACCGCCGATTCAAACTACTGCAAGTGCTGGTGGTGGTTCTACATTTAAGTTTGGATTTAATGAATTTGGACTTGGTATGAATCTTGCAAGTTCTCTGTTTGGAATTGTAGGTAATGCTCTTAATACTCGTGCTAATCGAAAGGCTATTGAATTCGAATCTACACTTCATGTTCCGAAAGGTAATAAAGTAGATGCTGTCCAATATAGTACAGATTATGATATTAGTGAGGAATTACAAGAACTTGGTACACAAGAACGTAGAGCTGCTCGATATATTACTGATAACACAAGTAATGTTCAAACTGCTCGAAATAGTGTAGCAAATCTTGCAATTAATGCTCAACTTGCTCGAAACAAACTGTATGGAGCTAAGAAAGATTATCAACGTCAAAGATATGATTTAAATAGGCAAGAACGAGTTAATGCTCGAAATGCTAATAGTCAAATTATGTATCAAGACGCTATTAATGAATATAACAAAGCTGTCGGCTTGAATCAACAGTTAATGGCAGTCAGAACGCAAGGATTACAAGGAATGTTGCAAGGAGTTGAAGGTCTTGCCGGAGCAGTTAATAATTACGCAAGTGCCCGCTTATACGAGAAATTATGGCCTCGTGGAGTAACTAATCACATGAGAAGTGGTTTTGCTTGTGGTGGTCTTGCAAGACGTAAAAGAGCTTAATATGATACGTGATATATCGGATTATTCTTTTATAGGATAGTCCGATATTCACGATTTTTTGTATATTTGTAATGATACAAATAGTGGTACAAACACGCGCGACAAGTGGGCGTGCAACCTCCTGCCCCACCGGGGAGCGGAGCCGCTGTGCGGAGCACAGCAGGCGGAGCCATACGAGTTACAACTAATTTACAAACTAATCATTATAAAATTATGGCAGAAATTGCAATAGGTCGATACGATACTAATACATTAAAAACTCCACAATTACAAGATTATGGAAGTGTATATGCTGCTGTTGGAAATGCTTTGAATCAAAAGTATTACCAAAATCGTGAAGCTTATATTAATAGAATTGCTAATCCTTTAAGTCAAATTAAGGCAACTTCTCGTGGACAAAAAGTTCTTGATTCTGAAAGAGCTAAGATTGTTGAAGGTGCTAATGAATTTAAAGAACAAGATAATTGGTTTGCAGCAGATGATTATATTTATAAGCAAACTGAGAATATTCTGACCAATGAAGGTCTTAAAGCTGTTCAAGCTGATTATGCTTTGGAACAGCAGTATATGGAAGATTTGAAAAAGAGTGATTGGGATACTCAAAATCAAAATGCTTTCTTGCTTCGTAGTCGTTTACAATCTTCTGATATTATTTATGATGCAGAAACTAATACTGTTGTAAGTGGTGGTTTTAACGGAGTTCGAATCGGTAAAAAGTTTGATGTAAATAAATATCAAAAAGACGTATTTGATATTCTTTCAAAAGCTAAAGCTGATAAAGTATCATTTGAAAATCTTGTTACTAATCCTGATATGATACGTCAGTATGGATTGGATGTTGCAACAGGTTTTGATGGTGAAAAGTTAGCAAGTCATTTTGTTAAAACAGGTAGTGAAAGAGAAGGTATTACAGAACAAGAGATTATGAGTTATGCTATGTCATTACTCAAATCTAATCCTGATTATACTAATTATCTTACTACTATTTGGCAGAATCAAGATGCTCTTACTCGATTTGTAAAAGATGATAGTTCTGCTGGTGGATATTTAAGAGATTATGAATTAGAAGATTATGCTCCTTTATTCGCTGGTAATCCTACAATGTTTGCTCTTAATGGTTTAGGTATTAACATAAATGAACTTGGTGCTCCTACAAAAGATGGTAAGTTTACTGTTAATTCTAAATTACCTGCTGAGGTTAAAACTTTGTTAGATACTGTTAATAAAGAATATGGAGTTAATGTTCTTGATATATTACAGAATAAAGCTCAAGTTCCACCTGAACTTATTCAAGCTGGTTTACAGAATTATGTAGATAGAATGTTTGAAAGTTACGCTGCTGGTGTACTTGGTGCTACTGATGATATTGAGAATCTTGATAGAACCGCTTTTACACAAAGTGTTTTGTCTGGTCAATTTATTAACAATAATATTCAAAGTTTAGCTGGTGCTGCCGCAGGTTTATATTCTTATCAAGATATTAAGACTACGGTTGGTTTAATTGCTAATCCCGGTTATACAGCTTATGTTAAAGCTCGTGCAAAAGGTAAGCAACAAGAACTTGAAACTCTTCAACAATATGCTCCGTATCTTGATACATTAGGTGGTTTTGAAGTTACTGGTGATAGTGTTGCAGAAAACATTAATCGTCGTAATGAAATTACTGACCAAATGACTAAACTTTCAAATTCTATGAATCAGATATTTACATCTGATGAACTTAGAATTTTAGGTCTTAGTCCGGGAGATGGTAATATTGTTAAAACACTTAATATTTCTACTGCTGAAAGATTAGTTGATTCAGTAGGTCTTGATGAAGAAACAGCAGCTAATCTTAAAGGTAAACTCTTACAAGTTCAGACTGCTCAACGTAATTATAATAATCTTCAAGCTAAACTTCGTTCTGACGAAATTCAACTTAATTCTATATTTGATACTTGGAATAAACATCGAGATAAGATTGAAGGTGGTATAGGTTGGTATCGAGTTAATAACGAAGAAGCTAAAATTATTCTTGATAACAGACTTGATAGTTATGATAAATATGTTGATTATATAAATCAAAATTATAAAGAACTTTATAATCCTGAAACATATAGTAGTACTTGGGTACGAAAAGATGGTGTAACAACTGGAGCTAAATATCTTGGTGATATGCTGACAAAAGAAGAGTTTGAATCTACTTTGTCTAATGCAGCAGATAATGTTTCAAATCGTTATCGTAAAGCTATTGCTGATGCACCTCTTGAATTTACAGCAACTCGTGAGATTATTGCTAATCCTTCAAGATTCCAACAAAATTACATGGCAGCTGCTATGGTAAATTGGAAAAAAGGTGCTGGTAATATTAGCGTTGTTCAAACTCCGTCTGGAGAAGGTATTGGTCTTACTGGAATGCAATTAGCTAAGTACATGAACTTTGATGCGTTCCCTACTTCGACAACTACTAATTCAAAAGGTACAAGTGTAACTCGTCAAAGTAATGCTACTAAAAATTCTAAACCTCTTTTGGGTAAAGAACTTGGTCTTGATTACGATATTTATAAGACTGAAGTTAGCCCGATTGCTAATGGAATTGCAGCTCGTGAAGGCCGTAATGAATATGCAATTACTCTTTTCGATGAAACTGGTGCTGCTCGTGGTAATATTATTTTCTCTGAACAAGTAGACCCGTCTACTATTGCTCGTCAAATTCTTGACAATTACCGTAACATTAAACCTTATGCTAAAATTGGTGGTGAAGGTTTACAACGTAGTGCTGGAATGATTGAATCTCAATACGCTTCGGGATTTATTGATTTCAATACTACTGGTGCTAATAATAGTCCTGCTGTTGCAAACATCGCAGACCTTCAAAGAACTGTTGATGATTTAGGTAAAGTTGAATATGATTTGAATATTCACGAACCTTTCTATAATAGTATTGACGGTAATAGTCGTAAAGTTGAGATTGGTAGAACAACACAAGGTTATTATATAAAAGATATTAGTGGATTGAAATATCCTGATGGTTCTGTTCATTACGGAGAATTTGGATATAACACAATTCCTAATAGTCTTTATACAATTAAAGGTATAACTCCTAATAATATTCAATATTATGAAACTATAAATGAAGCATTAGCTCCTATTGCAGAATATGTTTTAACTCAATATGGAGTTGTTCTTGATATGCAAGAAGCAGCTGAGGCTATTCAAATGAATAAAATAAATAATGCTAATATAGGATATTAAACTATGCCAAATCTAACAGATATTAAAATTCCTATTACAGGTTCGCAAGCTCTTACTCCTTCTGAAATACCAGTTCAGGGAGTAGGAGCTACTCCTGTTTTACCCGGTAGTATGCCGGAACCTGAACTTTCTCGTGGTAGAAAACAATCTTCGATTCGACCTTTTAATATTTCTGAATACGAAAACATATTAGGTCGAGGTCAAGTAAATCCTAATCTTGATTTAAGTGTTCTTAATGAAAATAGAGCACAAAATCAAAGTGGTTGGTATTTAACTAAAAATGCTATTGGTCAATTAGGAACTACTATTCTTGGTGGTACTATTACTGGTATTGGTAGTATTCTTAATTTTTTTCCTACTACATATCGTGCTATTAGTCAAATATGGGATGATAATGCCAAATATAAATGGGACAAAGCTATCAACGAAGGTCTTGGTTCTGAATGGCAAAGAATAGGTAAAGACATTGAGAATTGGGGTCGTAAAGCAATGCCTATTTATCAAACAGAACAAGCTCAAAAAGGTGGTTTTGCTGGTGGTATGGGTGATGCTACTTGGTGGGCAAGTATGTTTCCTACCGTAGGTTCTGCGGCCGCATCTATGCTTCCTGTTATTGGACAAATGCGAGCTTTACAAGCTGTTGGTAAATTAGGAACAATGATTAACGGTGTTGGTCGTTTAGGTTCTGCATTGAATAAAGCAGGTCGTGCATTACAAAATCCTTATACTCAACAGATAATTGGTACTTTATATGGAGCACATCTCGATAGTATGGAAGAAATTGTTCGTGGTTATGATGAACAATATCAATATGCTCTCGATTTAGGTTTCAGTGAAGATGATGCTCGTAAGTTTGCATCTGTTTATGCTTCTGAAAGTTACAATGATGCTTGGGCTTATGGAGTATTATTTAATGCTATCGAACTTAATAGTATGCTTCGTGGTATTAAAGAAGCTCCAGTTAATAGTATTTCTATTGAAAAAGGTTTAAAAAGTAATATAAAAGGTCTTGCACAAAAAGGTAAGATTTTTGTTTTAGATAGTGAAACATCTAAACTTAATCGCAAACTTATTCCGAGTATTGGACTTCATAAAACAAAAGATTTCTTTTCTGTTGCTTTATCTGAAGGTCTTGAAGAGATGCGAGTTGATATGGCACTTAATGAAGGTGTCATTGCTGCAAAAAAAGAACTTGGAATTGAAGATGAAACTGCTGCTTTAACTCCGTTAGCTCGTATGGGAAGACTTGTTGAACAAGCTTCTTCATGGGATAGTTTTATTTGGGGTGCTATCGGTGGTGGTGTAATGTCTGCTGGACGTAATGGTGTTACACGAATACTTAATGGTAAAGCTCAACAAGAAGCTGAAAATAAGCGAGCTACTAACATTATAAATGGTATTCAAGATACTGCCGCAGCTATTGCTGATTTTGACGGTGATATGAATATTAAAGTAACTGAAACTCCAGTTTTAGATGAAGCTGGTAATCAAGTTATGAATAGTGATGGTACTCCAAAAGTTAACAGAACTATTACTGACCCTGCTTCAAGTTTGCTTGTTGGTATTATGGGTAGAATTGGTTCTGCTAATGGATTCAATTATGCTGTTGAATATTTTGATGAATTAAGTAAATTATCAGATGCTCAACTTGAAGAAGTTTACGGTGCTAATAAACGACCTGTCGTAGATGCTCTTCGTAGAGAATTTACTATTATGCGAGATATTCATGCTCGTAATATGGGTTTAAGTTGGGGTAATCCTTTCGACAATGTTCTTAAAGTTCAGGCATCAACTGATGATTATTTACTTGACTATTATCGTCGTCAATTAGCTATCGTTGATACTGATATTCAAACTTTCGATATTGAAGCGTCTAATCTTCGTAAGCAACGAGATGAAGCCCTTAAAGCTATTGATAGTAAACTCCATAACTTAAATGTAGAAAAGACTGTTCTTGAACAAGAACGTGAAGAACTGCAAAAAGTTATTGAAGATTATAAAACTCAACTTGAAGATAAAACTCGTAATAAAGCGATTAGTACACTTAAAGGTAAACGTACTCGATTAGTAAATAAGATTAAAACTATTGAAGATACAATTAATGGTTTGCAATCTCAAATTGATGAGTTAAATACTTATATTGCTAATCAAGGTGCTATCAGTACAAAACAACCTAATCGTAAAGCCCGTAAACCATATCTTCTTGAAATTAAAAATAGTAAGAAATCTATTTTAAGTCTGCAACAACAAATTGCAAATGCTCGTCAGGCTATTGCAGAATTAGAAGTTGGTAAACTCCAATATGAGCAAGAACTTGCTATTCATAATGGAGAGATTGCTGATACTCGTAGGAAGATTGAATTATTTGAAAATGATTTAGCTGATTACGATACAAGACTTAATAGAATTAATAGTGATATTACAGAACAGAGTGAACGTGAAAATAACAATGTAGCTGAATATAATGAAGCTGCAAAACGTTTGCGTGAAACTCGCAATAACAATAATCAAACATATAAATCTCTTGAAGAGGCTCGAACTCAACTAAGTATGGCTGTAATGGCTCTCGAAGAAAATGTTAATAATCGAGATGAGATTATGGCTGAACGAAGTAAGTTACTTAAAGAAGTTTATGATAAACAAGAAGAGATTGAAAAAGCTAAAGATAAAGTAGAAGAAACTACTGAAACTACTAATCAAGAAGCAAGTAAAGAACCCGAAAATGTTACTACCGAGGTGCTGACAGACAGTAACGGGATTTCGTACTCTCTCGATGACAGCGAGGCCCCAAATACCGTCGATATTAAAAATAAGGTATATTCGGTAGGCTCAAAATTTAATGTCGCAGAATCGCCCAAAACCGTGCAAAGAATCGAGGTCGTAACCGACGACGAAACCGATTTTAGTGCTGTAATAGTTACTATAAAAGATGATGCGACTGGTAAGGAAGATACATATTCTGCAAAAGAACTTGCAGGTATGGATATTACTGAAATTCGAAGTGAAGTTCAAATTAAATTTGATGCTATTTATAAAACACTTTATAATATTCAAGATAAACTTTCAGCAGATGAATTTAAGAATCATTATTTAGATACTATTATAAATCTGTATAAAGAATTATCTGATTCTAATAGTGATATTTATAAAGCATTATTATCTCCTATTGATAATACTAAACTTAATACGTTACGAACTAATATTATTGGTAATTTTATTGGTTGGATAAATGAATATCAACCTACTGAAATTAGTAATGAGAATTTAGAAAAAGCTAATCGTGTAAAACAGTTATTATCAGATAGCAATATCCGTATTGCAAATAATCTTAAATCTAATCTTTTCAAAGATTGGATTTGGAATCTTTACGGTGGTGATATAGTTGGTTATAGTGAAGAGGAAAATGCTAAAATGCGTGAAGCTATTGCTGACTATATTGCTAACGTTGCTAATGTTCTTAACAATAATTATATTATAACTGATGGTAAATTAACTCTTAAGAATATTAATGTAGACCATAATGTAATTCGAGCACAAATTGAAGGTCTTACTCAAATTAAATTTGAAAATCTTAATAGTAATTTTGATACTGTTAGATATTCAAATTTCTATCATAAAATAACTCTATTCAAAAATAGTATTATTAATGAAGTAGCTAAAAGTACAACTGAATTTTACAAAACTAATATCGCATATATTAATAGTGTGATGAATAGATTTATTAGTAAAATTCGTGCTATTAGACAAGATGAAGATAGTCCGTTACATGATGCTCTTGTAAATGATGATGGCTTTGGTAGTCAAACTTCTAAAATTATGGAATTTGCTACTGCCGTAAATAATTTAGCAAAAGAGTTTTTAGAATATGGTGCTGTTCCTAATCTTCCTGCTCGTACAAGACTTCATACATTAGCTCAATCAATTCAACCTTATTTGGTATCTGATGTTGATGCTTTGAATCTTACTGGTGTGGATGTTATTACTGCTGTTCGTCAAAGTAATGTTCTTGATTTATTAAGAAATGCTCGAATGGCTTATTCTATTCTTTCGAGATATTATAATTTTGAAAGTGGTACTGAATTAAACGATGATGTATCTATTCTTAATAGTCTTGATGTACTTGCTAACAGTGTTTCTGACTTTATAGATGATACTGAATCGAGAGATGAATTTAATACTAATGACTATCGTTATTACATTAGTGATTCAATGCGTAATGCTCTTGATGCTATTGAAAATACTATTGTAAAACTTGATGGTCGTCAGATATTTACTGATAATCACGTTTATACTTACGAAGATATTCTTGATTCTATATATCAGCAAACAGATGGTCGTAATGATGTTATCAAATATTATGAACCTATCTGGTATGCACTTAAATATTTTAAAAATGATGTAAATGTTAATACAATATATCAACAAATGAGTAAGAATGGTGTTCCACAAGAACAACTTGATACTCTTAAACGTTTGTTTGATATTATTAATAAACGAATTGCTAATCCTATTCAAACAACAGACGGTGCTTATCTTGATAGTAACTTAAATCTTCGTGGTAAGTTTTTAAGTGATTTCTTCAAAACTCATATTCAACGTGAATTTGAAACTAATGGTTTCAAAGGTTTACGTCGTCTTACACCTGAAGTTTATAAGATTATCACAAGTCCTGAATATTATAATCCTAAAACTCGTGTTATTAAAAACAACATTACAGTTAATGGTGTTAAATTCAAGGCTACTGAATTATTTGATGCTTTAAGAACTTTACACGAAGGTCAAGAATTTGAAGTTACTTATAAAGATGGTAATGTCGATGTCAATTTAGATGTAAATGGTAAGAAACTATTAATTGAACGAATTGGTTTAGGTGATAGTGAAACTTATCATGGAATCCAATTAGGTAGAATTGATGAAAGTGGAGTTAATCAATATGATTCTGCTTTTGGTAATTCTTATGGAACATCTAAATTTGTAGATACTATTATCAGAAAAGCTGGTGGAAGTGATACAATATTTAACTTAACAAAAGAGTTTTATAAAGTATATACTGAAGCCTTAACTCGTGAACAACAAAATTCTGATTCAGTTGTTTCAAAACTGAAATCAATTATTAAAGAATTAGATAAATATGGTAATACATCAAAAACTGAACATTCTGAAATAATCAATGCTTTTATTGGAGCTATCCAATATAATACCGAAGTCGAAGGTGTTAGTCCTGAAGCGTTTGATATTGAAGCTCTTGATTTAAATAAGGTTTATTATCTTATTAGTCCTATGTTTTATAACGTAAGACTTAAAAATCTTAATGATTATGTTCGTTATGGACTTAGAATCAAGAACGCTTATCAGAATCTAAATACTAAACTTGGAAATGACTTTATTCAAAGTCAAAAACTTGTTACTGAAATTAAAGAAAAAGGTTCTGCAATTTTAGTATTAAAAGGTATTAATAAATCTCCTATTACATTTGCCGATTCAAGTGGTTATCGAGCTAATGTAAATGAAGAGATGCAACGTACTGTTACAGTTAATGGTAAACCTGCTGTTAATATTATTCAACGTCAGCCTAATGCTGATGGTTTAATGTTAGTTTCATCACTTACTACTGATACTGCATTTAATAATCCTATTGTTGAAGATAAAATTACTTCATCAGATAGGCATTTCCAAATGTATGCTGAAATTCAAGCTAATGCTGGTGAAAATGGAAAAAGTTATGTTCCGTTACATCGTGGTAATTTAACAAGTGATGTTGCAGATACACCGTTTAATGTAGCTGCTATGGAATTTGTTACTCAAACTATGAGTGATATTATTTCAGATGCTACGTTTACATCTCTTCCGACTGATGCTAAATCTGGTCTGTATACTCTTGTAGATGATACTAATAAGACTCGAACTAAAGCTCACAATGCTAATATTCGTAGTCGATTAGCTCCTTTGTCAGAAGCTATCATTACAAGTTATAATCGTGGAGTTCCGGGAGCTGAATGGTTTAACATTAGTTCTCTTTACGAAAATACAGACCCTGCTACTGGAAAAACTCGTTATATTAAACATTTAGATTTCCAAACAGTTGTTCGTAAAAAGAATATACTTGGAAATGGAATAAGTTATATCAATAGAATTAGTATTGAATATACTAAATCTGGTGATAAATTTACTCCTGTTAAACTTCGATTAAGTCGTAGAGTAATTCCAGTTAAT
>ERZ791740.875-NODE-875-length-20420-cov-8.385072_pt1 | contig 20420 bp, 20 predicted proteins | sample MGYA00510041_ERZ791740 | MGnify/ENA primary metagenome ERZ791740 (study PRJEB30046, sample SAMN00791959) | human gut metagenome | study: EMG produced TPA metagenomics assembly of the A metagenome-wide association study of gut microbiota in type 2...
TGATGGTTTTGTCTGCCGCATACACCCACTTCACCGCCAGCTCCAACGCCTTCCGGCACCCCACCGCGCACATCGCCGGGGAGGTGGAGAACACTTTCTCGGCCTCGATGGCAGAATTGGCAAAGAGGGAATATTCGGGGCGGGTGGAGAGATAGGAGAAGTTGGACATAAAAATCACGCTCCTTACGAGACAAAATCAGACACACACTTTATCAACTCATTCCAGTCGATATTTTTTATTTCGAATAGAATTGTAATAATCAGTGTGATTATTGCAATCCATAGCGCATATTTAGCAATCTTATAACCAAAATAAGTATTATTACTTTCGGCCACTGTATCAAAATGACCAATAACAGCATCAATCATTTTTGCGGTTTTTTGAGTGTAATCGCCTATCGAATCGAACGCACTTTCCGTAAACGAATTTCTTCTGAAAGAGCCTTTGTTACCATGGAGAACAGCCGGCTCGAATCTTTTTGTTGCGCTACATTCTTTCAAGTCACTTTCGAACTCAGTTATAAATCGTTTACTATAGTATAGTTTCTTTTCTATTTTTAGTCTTGTTTTTAATATAGATTTACTTTTAGCCTTTTTTAATTCTCTTCCTATTTCGCGATTACATATCGTCATCCACTTTCTTGCAACTTCATTGAATGTTTTTGCGACAAGATATTCTGCATATTCGCTAGAGATTTCACTCATCATAATTCCCTGAGACGAATTGTCTCCGCACCCTTGAATTGCTTGAATTTTTTGCGGCGCGTTTTGTGAAGAAAAATCCCATGCAATACACATATTTAGATTCACGGAATACTCCATAGCCCTTTCATCTATAAGAATGCTTCTCCAAAAATCGGAATGGCTCTTTCTTAAAGAGGGGCGTATATTGGTTTTATATGTCTCAAAACATGGTGGGAATTCTCCTTCTTCACCGAAATAGCACTTAAAGTTTGATTGCACCTCATTATACATGAGCCATTTTACACTTCCAAGATAATCATACACTTCTTTTCTTCTTTCATAATTTCCATCATAAAATGTATAAAAGCAATGCCACGGATGGTGCCAGTCCATGAAAGCAGGTCTAATTGTATCGAAATGCCCTTTGTAATCTTTCGTAATGATTTCGTTCAACTTGTCATTAAATTTTCTTGATGCAAAAAATCGATATTTAACAATTAAATATGTAGGGGAAAGAGACATGGCTTGAATTAAAACTTGTGTACAGCATTCACTTAAGCGTTGGTTCTTTTTTATTTTGCAAGTGATGATATTCTGAAACACCTGCCAGTCTGAAAAATTTTCCAATCGATTAATTTCTTCAAATTCTTCTGCGGTCATGAAAAAGCTAAAAGGAGCTTGTTCATTTTTTCTTCTGTATTTTACGATTTTTCTTTTGAATTGTTGAAAATTCTCTTTAGGAAGAAAATCATATAAATCAAGATATTCTAGCGTTATACGTCCTTTTTCGATTGTATTTTTCTTTCCATTATGCCCGTCGGGCATAGGTGCTGATATGTTTGTCTCACATTGATAAGACTCTACACATTCTTTATAGTGCTTATAAAAATCCTTTAATTTTGCAGATGCAGTATTTCCAAGTTTTTCCGCAGTCCATAGACGGAGTTCAACGGCTTTTTTCACCAATATATCCAAGCAATCTTTTTGATATTCGGAAAAAACATCTTTGTATCTTAAATTTTTTCCTTTCATTTTTATTCACCCAAAATATTCCTGCATCAGTGCTTTTTTCATCAATTCAAGCTTTTCAAGGCTCTGCTGTACGGTCTGCTTCTGTTGGTCTATACGCTCCACAAAGGAGGCAAACCGGTTTTGCAAGGAAAGCGGCGGAACAATAAATAGATACTTTCTTTGCGCAGTGATTGGAACCTGATTCCGTGTCGTCTGCTTCATGTCTTTTGTATACTGACGAACAAAGCCTTCACTCTGCATATAGGCTTTTAAGTAAGAGGGAAGTATACGCTGCTTATTGCATCTATAAGCTGTCAATGATGTTCCTAAAACAACCTTGGTTTCACGAGTGTGTAAAATGGCTACTGGCCCCACAGTTGCATTGTGTGCAAATAACACATCTTCATCCTGTGCAATGCCCTTTCGTAATTTAGCCGCCCTTTCTTCCGTAAGATGTTTAGCCAACTGTAAATTTACATTATCATCTATGATGCAGTTAGCACTGATATATGACACGCCACTCTCTACAAATTCTTCATTGCGTGGATAATCACTGCCATGATTTCCATCTAAGTGATATGTAATAGCGTTATCATCGAGCATTTCTTGCAGTGATTCCACTTTAAAGCCGAAAGGATTGGAAATTGGGTCTCCAAACATCTCCACAAATCGTGCCTTTACCAGCTCGTCCAGTTTAGCAAGTTGCTGCCTACGAAGAAAAATTAGCTTTGATGCCTTATCCAGCACTTTTACAATTTGCATTTGGTGCTCAAGCTCAGGGAGTTTTATATCCAGTTGACTAACCTGTTTGAGATAAATTCCTTTCTGTGCTACACCACGAGCTTCTTTTTCTAAAAACGGACGCATATTTTGGAGTTGATACATTAGATAGCGATTATTTACAGCCTTTCGATTGGGCTTAATCACTGCCACACTACGTTGCAAGCAAATCCCTTCTAATTCTTGTGGAACAATCGCAACCCTCCCAATCGTTCCTACAATCGTCATTAGCAAATCGCCCTCGTTGACGTTCGTTCTCTTATTTTCCACGATGTAATCACTATCTGAAAGAAAGCGTGGCGAATCCGTTGTAATAATGTCATCGTCGATATTCTTAGAACTCAACATTAAATACTCGCTCTGTTCAACACCTGATGGCGGGTTATGACTTCCATCGGTAATCTGAACACAAACCTCTCCCAACTTCGCCATCACACCATCTCCTCCAACTCTGCCAGACCCTTGGTGATCTCCATTTCCAGCTCATGCAGGTCGGCAAGGATCTCCGTGGTCGAGGGGTACTCCACCGGCACATACTCGGTCTCTTTGTACTTATTGATGGATAAATCGTACCCGTTGGCGGCAATTTCTTCTTTGGGCACAAAGAAACTCTGCTCGGTGCGCTTGCGGTCAGTTTCGGCATCAAGGCTGTGGAACCGGGCGATGATGTCCGGGATGTCGTTTTCCTTCACCTCGGTGCGCTTGTCGTCCAGCGAGAAGCCGTCGGCTTTCATATCGTAGAACCACACCTTGTCGGTGCCGCCCGCGCCGGTCTTGGTAAACACCAGCACCGCCGTAGACACGCCAGCGTAGGGCTTGAACACGCCGGAGGGCATGGAAATGACCGCCCGCAGCTGGTGGTTTTCGATCAGTTCTTTTCGGATGCTCTGGTGCGCCTTGCTGGAACCGAACAGCACGCCGTCCGGCACGATGCAGGCGCAGCGTCCGCCGGTTTTGAGCATCCGCAGGAAGAGCGCAAGGAACAGAAGTTCCGTCTTTTTGGTGTTGGTGACGGCTTTCAGGTCGTCGTTGATGCTCTCGGCATCCACAGTGCCCTTGAACGGCGGGTTCGCAAGGCAGACGGTGTACTTGCTGCAAATGGAGTTTTGCTTCGACACGCTGTCCTTGTAGTCGATCTCCGGGTTCGTGATGGAGTGGAGCATCAGATTCATGGCCGAAATGCGCAGCATGGTGCGGTCCATGTCAAAGCCGGTGAACATCGGGCCGGCAAAATGCTGCCACTGCTCCGGGGTCATGCTGTCCTCGTAGTGGGCGCGGAGGTACTGTGCACTGGACACCAGAAAGCCCGCCGTGCCGCAGGCGGGGTCGCAGATGAAGTCGTCCGGCGTGGGCTGCACCAGCTCCACCATCATATCAATAATATGCAGAGGCGTGCGGAACTGGCCGTTCCGACCCGCCGTTGCCAGTTTGCCCAGCATATACTCGTACAGGTCGCCCTGCATATCAAGGTCGGCAATGTCGTGGGTGTAAAGATCCTCCAGCCCGGTGATGATCTTTTGCAGCACCTGCGGCGTGGGGATCAGGAACATGGCATCGTCCATGTACCGCGCAAAGGCGGTGTTGCCCTCATCCGGGCGGGTGGGGTCGTCTGCGATCTCCACCAGCTCGCCGTTTGCGTCAAAGTCCGGCAGACGGCCATACTTCATCTTTTTGATGGCAGGGAACACCCGCTGCTGCATGGTCAGGAAAATTTCGCGGGAATCTTTATCCTTGAAGCGGCTCCACCGCATGGACTGCCCTGCCGCGCTGGCCGGGAAGATGTGCTCCATCTTTTCGCCTGCCATGTTCTCAAAATCTTCGGTGGCAAGCTCTTTCTCGTCCAGTGACCGGATGAACATGAGATAGGTCAGCTGTTCAATGACGGTCAGCGGATTGGTGATGCCGCCTGCCCAGATGTCCGTCCAGATCTTGTCTACCTTATTTTTAATGGCTCCTGTTACCATGCGTTCCTCCTGAATGTTTGCCAATCGCAAACGCTTTGCATCTCGAATTTTTGGTGATAATATCACAATTTTATTATAGCAGTGTACGATTATATTTTCAATGTAGAGCGTTTAGCAGACGTGCTTTCTTGATCGCAAGGCAAGAAATTAGTGGAACGTTAAAACAGCAATTTGCGATATGCAATTCAACGCTGTTGCTGTTACATGAAGAAGTTGAATTGCTATAAAACGGTAAAGTGAATTTTACCTGCTTTGCCGTTTTTTCTTTACATCTGGACTCCAACATGCTTTTGTGCTATTCAGCGATTCCATCGCGCAGCCTGCGCTCTGCTTACCAACTGATGATCTCCGGCGGTGATGTGAAAGCCGTGCAAGGCACAACGGGCCACGCCAGTGCCAATCTGCTGGTCAACACCTATGCGCACATCCAGCAGGATTCCCGCAAAAAGCTGGGTAAAAAGTTCGAGAAAGGCTTCTACAAGTCGGGAACAACACCTGTGCAGGCTGCCCCGGTTGAAGCAGAACCGACCATCTCCGTGTCGGCACTGCTGGAGCTTCTGAAGGACGCAGACCCCTCTATAAAAGCGCAGCTTCGCCTTGCTCTGCTGACCTGAATTGCAAAAAATAGCACGAATTGCAGAGTAATTCACAGACTTACTCTATCTGACACGAAAAATGCGGACCGTGCAAAAACCGTGCAGAGACCGTGCAAACGGCGTACAAAAAGAAAATCCCACGAGGAATCTTACGATTCTTCGTGGGATTTTGGTGCGCTCGAGGGAACTCGAATCCCTGGCCCTCTGATTAAAAGTCAGATGCTCTACCGGCTGAGCTACGAGCGCATATTTCCGCAGTGAACATACTGCCGAATAATATTACCACAACTTGCGCAAAAATGCAAGGGTTCCCGGGCAAAAAGGCGCAAAAAGCTCCTGCATCGGTGTGGGCTTCCGCTTTTCATCCGCGCAGCAGATCGAAGATGCTCCGGTGTCGGCAGCGGAAGGGGCTTCATCCCGATAACTTCCTCTTTACAAACCCGGCAAGAATCGTTACAATCAAATCAAATCCGTCTGCAGTGCGCTGCGTTTTACTGCCCGGCAGTGTGCGCCCCGCCGCGCTGCACCCGCAAACTTTTTCCCGGCTTTGGCATTCTGCCGGGCCGCGCCGATACGTTTTTTGCAGGAGGTTTTTCCTATGAAGATCACTCGCCGTACTGTTCTTCGCCTGACCGGTGCCGCTGCCGCTTCGCTGGCGCTTTCCAGCTGCAGTGCTTCCGGCAGTGCCATTCTGGGCAGCAATTTTTCCAGCTGGCTCCAGCAGACACTGGGCATCAGTTCTTCCGGCGCAGCTTCTTCTGCTGCATCCTCGGAGGACATGGTTGCTTCCTCGCTGGCAGCAGGCGAGCAGCCCGCTGCCAGTCTTGCCGCACTGCCCGCTTACGATGCCGACCCGCTGACCGGTGAGGCCAAGCGCAGCAATGGCCGTATCGTGGGCGTGATGGTCAACAACATCTCCAACACCTCCCGTCAGAACGCCCGTCCGCAGCGCGGTCTTTCCTCTGCCGATCTGCTGATCGAGTGCAAGGTGGAGGGCGGCATCACCCGCTTCTGCGCGGTGTTCCACGATGCCGACTCCATCCCGGAGATCGGCCCGCTGCGCTCTGGCCGCGACCAGTTCCTGCAGCTGCTGATGCCCTATCAGGCGCTGTACTACCACGACGGTGAGAGCGCCGCCTGCACCAAATTCATCAACGTATACAACTATTCCGGCCTGAACATCGGCGGCAAGAGCTACTTTAATACTCCCACCCATCCGCATGTGGCTCACCGCGACAGCCGGGGCCGGGATGTGGCCTATGAACACACCGAGTTCACCTCCGGCAAGGAGATCCGGCAGGCCGCTTCCAACGCGGGCATCGGGCTGAAGTACGATTACGACACCACCTTCTTCCGCTTTGCGGACTACCGCACCGGCGAGGAGAACGCCATGCAGGGTGCAGCATCCGGCAGGACGGTCAGCATCACCCACTCGGACCACTACAAGACCAGCTTCCGCTATGATCCGCAGTCCCGCACCTATAAAATGCAGATGTACAGCCGCATCTCCGGCAAGTTTGAAAACACCGTGGACGAGCTGAACGCAAAGCAGCTGAGCTTTGACAGCCTGCTGGTCTGCTTTGCTCCCATCGAGCGCTATTCCGGCGACTCCGGCGATGTGCAGCAGGTAAGCTACATCTCCGGCGGCGATGCCTATTATTTCAGCCGCGGCGCTGTACAGCATGTCCGCTGGGAAAAGGCTTCGCCTGAGCATCCGCTGCTGGTCTACGACAAGACCGGTGCGCAGATGCTTTTCAACCGCGGCAAGACCTATCTTGCCATCGTGGACGACGACGAGTGGTCCAACTTCAGCTATCAGTAACGAGGGAACCGCATGAAACGCATCTGGAATCTGGCCCTTGGCACGGCGGTGCTGTGCACAGCCCTGCTATGCGGGTGTGCGCTATCCGGCCCCACTGCCCCGGACAGTGCAGCGCCCACCGACCCGCTGACCGGGCAGGAGCTGCAGTATCCCGGCGAACGCACCGCCGCCGTGGTGATCGACAACGCCGCTTCCAGCACCACACAGTGGGGCATTGGCAGCGCATCGGTGGTGCTGGAAGCCCTGACCGAGAGCGGCCAGCCCACCAGCCTGTGCTTGGCTTATCCTTCGGTATCGGCCATGCCAACCGTCGGCCCAGTGACCCTTGGGCAGGACCTTTACTGGCGGCTGCTCAGCGGGCAGGAAGTACTGCCCATCCAGCGGGGTGCAGGGCAGTTTGCCCGCAACTATCTGGATTATTATAACCTGCGGGCCGTGGACGCGCTGGAAGTGGGCCGCAATGCCTTTTCCTGCGATGATGTCTGGAGCGGTGCGCCGCTGTGGCATACCAGCGGCGGGGAGGTCGCTTCCGTGCTGGGCAGCCTGAACCTTTCCGGCGCATTGGGCGACCACGGCAGCAGCGCTTCCTCCTCGGCCAGCACTGCCGAGGACAGCTCTGCCATTTCCGCTCTGCCCGCCCTGCTGCCGCAGGCCAAAGAGCCCCGCCTGCCGGAGCCAGGTTCCCGGGATGCCGAACAGGTGCAGATCAACTTTGCGCCCCAAAGCACCACCGGCTTTGCCTACGATGCGGCCAGCGGCACCTACGGGATGCTCCGCGCCGACGGCACCGCCCAGCTGGATGCCAACACCGGCGCGCAGGCGCAATTCGACAATCTGCTGGTCCTTTATTCCGCTTCCAGCCTGCGGGACGACGGCACCACGCTGGACTACGACCTGTCCCTTGGTGGCGGTGTCTGGCTGAACGGCAGCCAGCTGTGGCACATCACATGGACGCAGGGCACAGACTCCACCTTTGCCTTTTACGATGCCGACGGCAGGCCGCTGACCATCCGCACCGGACACAGCTACATTGCGCTGGTCTCCAGCGTGACCGGGCAGGAGCTGACGGTATTGGATTCCGCCGGGCAGAATGTGCTGAATTGACAAAACAAAAAAAGACCATCTGAGGCATTTTTAACTGCATCTCAGATGGTCTTTTATTCCGTTCAGGAACTCCTTCCGTCATCGCTGACGCGATGCCACTGCTCCCCTTTTTGTCACTTGCGTGACATCTGCTCCTCTCTTTGTCACCTGCGGTGACATTTCTCCCCGGCGCGGGGAGAATCTGTCCCGGCCGGGGGAAGTCTTTCTCATGGAGGGAGGCTTTGGCAATACGGCCAAGTTTTCCTTTTCGCCAGAGGCTCCCTCTCCGAGGGAGCTGTCGAGCGTATGCGAGACTGAAGGAGTTACAGATCCACCACGCTGCCGACCTCGGCAGGAGAGGTGGGCACCACGCCCAGCACGGCGTGGTCAGTGCTGCGGTTGACCGTAAAGGTCACGCTGCGGCCCGCCGCGAAATCCGGGTGATAGGTCAGCTCCAGCGTCTGCCAGTTGTCCGGCACTGCGCAGAAGCAGTGCAGCAGCGCGCCGCGGCCTGCCGTCAGGTTCAGGGTGAACACCGAAGCATCCGCCGCGTTCTCGCCGTAGAGCGGCGCAGCAAAGCTGCCGCAGCGCACCGGCTTGCCATCGCACACAGCGGTAACGCCGGTGCCCATACTGTACAGGTCGCCAAGCGTGCACACCTCACGGCTCTGCAGATAGCTTGCGCCCACCGGCAGGGTGGATGCGGAGAGGTTTTCCACCGAGAGGTACACCAGCACATTGCCCATTTCCTGCGCAGGAGCATAGCCCAGCAGCTCCACGGCAGCTTTGCCGTCCAGCAGGGCAGGTTCGCCTGCAAGACGCGGCTGCTGCGCCGCTGCAGGTACGCCGGTGAGCAGCGCTGCCGCAAGGCTGACCGCACCGGAGCCGGCACATTTCAGGAATGACCGGCGGGAAATGGACTGGGACATGGAACTTCCTCCTAAAATAATCGTTCCCTTATACAATAAAGGATTGCGCCGCTTCTGTCAAGGGATGGGCCGAAACTGTAACCGAATCCTTACTCAAAGGCTTCGTTCTCCTCGGTCTCAGCCTGACCGCGCAGGGTATCGGCATAGCCAAAGGGCACGATGTCGATGGCTTCCACCAGACGGTCCCGCATCCACAGCTGCACATCGGTCTGCACCGTGTAGCCGCAGCCGGGGTCTGCCATCCACTGCTCCGGGCGGCGGGTGGGCACGGCGCGCTGGCTGAGCATGCTCATGATCACGCCGCCATGGGTCACACAGGCTGCTTCGGTCACATCCATGCGGATCATATACTCAAACAGCTTCATCAGGCTTTCGGCGCAGCGGGCGTGGAACTGGTCGGTAGGCTCTGCGCCTTCGGGCACATAGCCGGAGCCGGGGGTGATCCACTTTTTAAAGTCCTCGTCGTGCACCAGCTCCTTGACCGGCTTGTTCTCAAACTTGCCAAAGCCGGCCTCCCGCAGGTCGTGCACGGTAAAGGTGTGCTTTGCATCCGGGAACAGGATGTTGGCTGTTTCCACCGCGCGCAGCAGCGGGGAGGAGAACACGGTATCCACCTGCGGATACTCGAACCGCTCTTTCAGCTCATTGAGCTGCGCGCGGCCCTCGTCGCACAGAGGGATGTCGGTGCCGCTGCCGATGTACAGGCCCTGCAGGTTGCCTGCAGTCATGCCGTGGCGGATGAGATGAAGCTTGAACGTTTTCATGGATAGTGCCTCTCTTTATCGCTGTGCGGCGGCACGGGAACGGGCGGCAAAACCCGCTGCGGAGAAAAAATCTGGCAGAAAAACGTGTCGTCTGCCAGATTTTTTGCTCTTTGGCGGCAGCTACGGCCCCGCGCACGCCACAAAATGTATGCGTTAATACCTATAGTTTAGCATAGATATGGTGTCCAGAGCAAGTCTTTTGACAAAAATGACGAAAATCAACGAAAAATATCGTCACTTTTCTTGCTTTACAAAAGGTTTTCCGTTGTGTATAATCAACCTGCTGTAAACCAAAAACAAGGATGTCCCCCTATATCGAACTTTGAGGAGCCAAAAATCATGGAATTCAACCGTATCATCAAGCTGCTGCGCAAGGAACGCGGCATCACCCAGAAGCAGGCCGCCGAGGATCTTGGCGTCTCGCAGGCGCTGCTGTCCCACTACGAAAAAGGCATCCGCGAATGCGGCCTGGACTTTGTGGTGCGCGTGGCAGACTATTATAATGTTTCCTGCGATTATCTTCTGGGCCGCAGTGCAGAGCGCAACGGCATGATGCTCTCGGCAGAAGACCTTCCGAACCCGGACAAGATGAAGGACAACATCTACCACGGCAGCGTGCTGCCCACCATGAACAAAAAGCTGATCTCCAACAGCCTGAACGTGCTGTACGCCAAGATCGGCCAGTGCCACAGCAAGGCCCTTACCACCGAGGTGAGCGCCTACCTGATGATGGCCGTAGCCAAAATGTTCCGCCTGCTGTACTCGGCCGAGCCGCACAACGCCGCCAGTATGTTCAGCATTGATCCCATCCGCTGGCGCGGCTGCTCCGATGCCGTGATGCGCATGTCCGAAGCCAACGTGGAAGCCCTGCTGGACGGACAGGATGTGAACGGCGGCGAGGGCGTAAAGGACCCGGCCTGCCTGACCATGACCACAGAAAGCCTGACCCGCGAGTTCCCGCTTTATACGCCCAGCCTGTTAAATCTGGTCAAAACCAGCGAAACACATGTGAAGGGCCTTACCCACGAAGGGTGATATTCCTGTGAAAAAGCTGTAAATTCAGCCCCCAAACCCTTGCATCTTTCGGGCAGAAAGGGTATAAACAGAATAGAACATTCTGGAATACGGTTTTTCCTATCAAAAGGAGGATTTATTTTATGTCCAACTCCATTTCCCGCCGTACCTTCCTCAAGTGCACTGGCGCATCCGTTGCTGCTCTGGGCGCAGCAAGCCTGCTGGGCGGCTGCCAGCAGAATGGCAGCGCCACCATCGTGGATGTCAAGGTCGGTGATAAGGTCAGCAACTGGAACGGCCTTGGCGTTCAGCTGACCAGCCTGTTCAACATTGATACCGCACCTGCACAGGCCGGTTACGAATACATTGCTGTTCTGGTCACCGTGGTCAACCGCACCAAGAACCAGACCTTCAACATCGGCGCACAGAATCTGGCCGAGATCAATGCTGCTTATCCCGTGCCCCCGCAGGAGAACGTGGATGCAAACTTCCACGCACTGGCAGCAGCTTCTACCGATTTCTCTGCTTCCTGCGACGGCCAGAGCGTGGAGTGCGGTGCCAACATCTCGCTGTACAACTCCAACTCTCAGACCTTCTCGGATTCCACCAATCTGCCCCCGCAGGGTACCGGCTATCTGCAGCTGATGCTGATGGTCCCCAAGGGCTGGCAGCAGCTGAGCGTTACTTACATGCCCACCTTTGCAGCGGATAAGACCATGACCTTCGTCATGACCGCTGCAGACGTGACCCGCGCTTGATACGCGGCCCGCACAGGACGAAATTTCGTCGCAAAACAACGTCACAGCTCAAAATTTCATCATTTTATTTTGCCAAAAGGCATTGACATCCGGCCCGGTTTCGCCTATCTTATAGGTAGTGCCGCAAGGCCGTACTGATCTGCTTTTTAAAGGAGGAACGAACATGTCCTATACATTCTCCCGCCGTGACTTTATGAAATATACCGCTCTTACCGCTGTTGCCATTGCAGGTTCCGGCATGCTGACCGGCTGCTCCAACCCGAACCGTCCTGTCGGCACGATCGGCAGCACCCTGAAGCCGGGCGACGGCATCTGTGAAGCCACTCTGCTGAGCGGTGACAGCAAGCCGACCTATAATCTTACCGACAAGAAGCTTGTCTGCAATTTTAAGATCAAGTCCATTATTGCCGGCCTGCAGGTCAACGAAGGTCACTTTCAGGTCGATGTAACTGGTGGCCAGCATCCCGGTTCCTATAACGTTAAGACGTATCCCACCGGTGCTACTCAGGCCACCTTTGCTCTGACTAGTGGCACTGATGCCACCACCAAGAATCAGGTTCTGCCCGATGTTGCTCTGATCGTCACCGGCATTGATCTGACTGGTGCTACCAATGTTGCTGTTCGTTATTGCCCGAAGCATTCTGCTGACGAGAACGACAAGGATTTCTACAATGATGTTTATGCAACTTGGAACATCACTGCCAGCGATCTGGGCCTCTAATAATTTCTTCGATTATAGTTTTCCAAAGACCCGCGCCATATGGTGCGGGTCTTTTTGCGTATGCGGGCCATTTGTATCCAAGTTTTGGGCGATATCATGTAAAATGCACAAAGTTTTTTAGTGGATTTATGCCTTGTGCACAGGTTTCTTTTCCGGTACAATAGGGTTATAAAAATGTGCAGGAGCATCGCAGCGATGCGGTGCTTTTTGCATTTGAGGGGCAACCCGGAAAACCTGAAAAGGAGTGTTGTTTCGATGATCAATATGGTAAAGCTTCCCACCAAAAAAAGTAACCTGTTCCTGCGCGTAGCAAAGGGCCACTTTGCTACCAGCCACAGCCATATCAACTATTACATCGATGTCACCACCCAGAAGTCCCGCCTTTCCGAGGCCAAGGCCGTGGCAAAGGAGCTGGTGGCCGCTTACCAGCACAGCACCATTGTGGACACCGTGCTCTGTCTGGACGGCACGCAGGTGATCGGCACCTGCCTTGCCAACGAGCTGACCAAGGACGGCTTTGCCAACATGAACGCCCACCAGACCATCTATGTCATCACCCCGGAGTACACCACCGGCAGCCAGATCATCCTGCGCGACAATCTGGCCCCCATGGTCAAGGGCAAGCATGTGCTCATTCTGTCCGCTTCCATCACCACCGGTTACACCGTGCAGGCCGCTGTGGAGGCCGTGAACTACTACGGCGGCACCGTGGCAGGCCTTTCCGCTATTTTTGCCACCACCCATGAGTGCATGGGCTATGAAGTCACCTCCATCTTTGACCCCGCCAGCCTGCCGGACTACGCCAGCTTTGACAGCCGCGACTGCCCCCTGTGCAAGGCCGGCCAGCACATCGATGCGCTGGTGAACAGCTTTGGCTATTCGGCGCTGTAACCCCTTTCAGTCTGCTCACTTTGTTCGCATCCAGCTCCCCCGAAAGGGGGAGCTTTCTTTGTGCTTCTCGTAAAATGCAAAAAGCTCTCCCTTTCGGGAGAGCTGGCATCGCACAGCGATAACTGAGAGGGTTATTTTTTCGGGAACACAAAGGGCTCGTGCAGGTACACCGCCACCAGATATGCCGTCATGAAGAACCAGATGATGGGCTCGCACAGGATGACCGCATTGTACTGGAATTTCGGGATGAACACCAGCACAAAGATCACCTTGCCCACCAGCTCGATCACGCTGGAGAACAGCGGCAGCACCTTTTGGCCAAGGCTCTGCAGCGCGTAGCGGGTGCACAGCAGCACTCCCAGCACCGCATAGAACGGTGCGTTCCACAGCAGGTACCGCGCACCGTTTTCCAGCACGATGGGTTCCGAAGAGCCGGAGATCAGCTGCACCATCCACTGAGCACCAAAGTTCATCAGCACCACGGCGGCGACCATCACCACCACCGAGTACAGATACATCTGCCGCATTCCCCTGCGCACACGGTCGGGCTGGTTTGCGCCGCGGTTCTGGGAAACGAAGGTGGAACCGGCGTTCGCCATAGAGATGAGCGGCATCTCCGTAAAGGCAAACAGCTTGCGGGCAGCGGTGTGCCCCGCAATGGTCAGGGTGCCAAGCCCGTTGATGCCGTACTGCAGCACCACCGAACCCGCAGACACGATGCTGCTCATCAGGCCCATGGAGATGCTCTGGCTGAACAGCTCCCAGTAGAGATGACTGCCCACGGCGAAATGCTTTTTCTCCGGGATGAGGATGCACACCCTTGCCAGCACGTACAGAACGCACAGCACCACCGAGATGCCCTGTGCAATGACCGTTGCCACCGCTGCGCCCCGCACGCCCATGCCAACCCCGGCAATGAACCACAGGTCCAGCCCCACGTTCAGCACCGAGCTGATGAGCAGGAACACCAGCGGCATTACGCTGTTGCCAATGGCGCGCAGCAGGCCTGCGCACAGGTTATACATAAACATGACCACAACGCCAAGGTCGATCACGATGATGTAGCTGTAGGCATCTTCCAGAATTTCTGCCGGGGTATCCAGCAGCTGCAGCAGGGCATGCAGGCCGAAAAAGCCTGCCGTTGTAATGACCAGCGAGGCGATCAGGCCAATGACGACCGACCCCACCACCGTGCGCTTGAGCAGGTCTTCGTCCTGCGCGCCGTAGGAGCGCGCTGCAACGATGGCAAGGCCATTGCCGATACCGATGCCAAAGCCGACTAAAAGCTCGTAGATCGAGCCGCAGGAGCCAATGGCGGCAAGGGCTGTATCGCCCAGCACATTGCCCACGATCATGGTATCCACCGTGTTGTAGAGCTGCTGGAACAGGTTGGAAATCAGAATGGGCAGCATGAACAGCAGCAGGCTTTTTAAAATAGGCCCGTGCATCAGGTCTACGTTCATGTTGAAGACGCTTTTCTTTTGGGGCTGCGCGTGGGTCATAGGGTTCCTCCAAAATTATAATTTTTAAGATATCTGTACACAAAACAAAACATCTGCAATCCCTTCCCGATTTATAAAAAACAGGAAAAGGCATTGCAGATGATCGATCTTTTTGCGGGCCTGAACTCCTTCAGACAAATCCTCCGAATTTGCCAGCTCCCTCAAAGAGGGAGCCTTTGGCATGACGGTAAAGTTTCTGGTTTTGCCAATGCCTCCCTCTCAGAGGGAGGTGTCACCGAAGGTGACGGAAGGAGTCCGTGCCATAAAATTACAGCTCCTGCGTCTCGAAGCCGCTGCCAGTAAGCACCTGCACGCTGGTAAAGCCTGCAGCCTTGATGGCGGCGGCAGCTTCGTCAAAGCCGTAGGTCAGGCTGTTGATATCATGAGAATCAGAAGTGATGATGACCTTGCCGCCCATCTTCTGCCACTCGCCCAGCAGCCACGGGCCGGGGTAGAAGTCCTTGCGGTAGCCGCGGTACACGCCGCCGGTGTTCACTTCCAGCAGGCAGTCGTTTGCCTTTGCGGCCTGCAGTGCCTTGAGGGCAGCGGCCTTGTAGCGGGGCGACTCTTCGTCGAAGAACTCGCCGTTGGCATTCAGCTTCTTGATGAGGTCGATGTGGGCCAGAATATCCGGCTTGAGGGCAGCCACCTTTTCCACCTCGGCAAAGTAGGCTTCCACAGCGGCAAGGGGGTCTGCGTCAAAGTCGTCGTTGATGCAGTCCCACAGGTCCTGCGGACGGAAGTCGATCTCGTAATACTTGCCGGTGTTCTTGCCGTACAGGTGGTGTGCGCTGCCGATCCAGTAATCGTAGCCGGTGCGCTTATCCTCGCTCAGGATATCCCACTCGATGCCGCACAGGATATCCACCTTGCCCTTGTACTCGGTCTTGAGCTTGGCAATGGTGGCCTTGTACTGGGCGGTGCGGCTGGGGCTCATGCAGTATTCGCGGTCGCGCTGGGTGTAGCTATGGCCGGTGAAGCCCAGCGTGGTCAAGCCCTGCGCACACGCAGCACTTGCCATATCCTGCAAGGTATTTTTGCCATCGCACATGGTGGAGTGGCAATGGACACTGGACTTCTTATAATCTGCCATAGATAATTCACTGCATCCTTTCCTGTTTGACCTTGTGGTCAATGACGTGACGTTTTTCCAGTTCACGGGTCACATCCTCCACCGTGATGCCGGCGCTGACCATCAGCACCAGAACATGGTAGGCAAGATCGCTGATCTCGTAAACGGTCTCTTCCTTATCCTCTTTTTCGCCCGCAATGATGACCTCGGTGCACTCTTCGCCCACCTTTTTCAGGATCTTCTCCTTGCCCTTCTCGAACAGGTAGGTGGTGTAGCTGCCTTCCTGGGGATGATCCCTGCGGCCCTGGATGAGTTCGTAAAGCCCCTGCCAGCTGAACTGTTTGAGCTCCGGCGAGACATACACTTCGTTGAAGAAGCAGCTCTCGGCACCGGTATGGCAGGCAGGGCCGTCCTTGACCACCTCCACCACCAGTGCGTCCTTGTCGCAGTCGGCGGTGATGGACACCACATGCTGGACATTGCCGCTGGTATCGCCCTTGCGCCAGATCTCCTGACGGCTCCGGCTCCAGAACACCGTACGCCCCTCGGCAATGGTCAGTGCCAGCGTCTCGGCGTTCATGTAGGCAAGGGTGAGCACCTCTTTGGTGTAGTGATCCTGCACGATGGCAGGAATGAGGCCCTTTTCATCAAATTTCAGTTCCATGGTCAATACTCCCTCCCCAAAGGGGATACTTACAGTTTATCCTAAAGTTGCCCGAAACGCAAGAGCTTACAGCCGCATTTCGACACCATTTTCATTCAGATAGGTTTTCAGGTCGTGGATGGTCAGCAGTTTCTGGTGGAAAATGCCCGCCGCAAGGCCAGCGTCGATGCCCTTGTGGTGGAACAGCTCAAGGAAATCTTCCTTTTTGCCCGCGCCGCCGCTGGCGATGATGGGCACATTCACCCGGGCAGCGACCGCGTCCAGCATCTCGAGATCGAAGCCAGTGCGGACACCATCGGTGTCAATGCTGTTCAGGCAGATCTCCCCCGCGCCATGCGCCGCGCACCAGCTGATCCAGTCCAGCGCGTCCCGGCCGGTATCCTCGCGCCCACCCTTGGCGAACACCCGGAACTGGCCGTTCACCCGCTTCACGTCCGCCGAGAGCACCACGCACTGATCGCCGTATTTCTGGGCCGCCGCCGGGATGAGGTCGGGGTCCCGCAGAGCGCCCGAGTTGACGCTGACCTTATCGGCGCCGCATTTCAGCACCCGGTCAAAATCCTCCAGCGTGTTGATGCCGCCGCCTACGGTCAGCGGGATGAAGATCTCGCTTGCCACCCGGGTCAGAATATCGGTGAACAGAGCGCGGCCCTCAAAGCTGGCGGTGATATCGTAGAACACCAGCTCGTCGGCACCGGCGGCGTTGTACATCCGGGCCATCTCCACCGGGTCGGCCACGTCCCGGATGCCCTCAAAATTCGTGCCCTTGACCACCCGGCCATTCCGGACATCCAGACAGGGAATGATGCGTTTTGTGATCATTTTCGTTCCCCTCCGTTTAATTCTGCACCAGTTCTACACAACGTTTCAGATCCAGTGCCCCGGTATACAGGCTCTTGCCCAGGATCGCGGCAGCGGTGCCCATCTTTTTCAGCTCCAGCAGCTCGGCCTCCGACGAGATGCCGCCGCTGGCCGTGAAGGCCACGCCCGGCACCTCTGCCGCCAGCTGGCGGTACAGCGCCAGATTCGTGCCCTGCATGGCACCATCACAGGCAATGTCGGTGTAGATGATGGCCGTGCATCCGGCATCTGCCAGCCGCCTGCAGAAGTCCACGCCCTTTTCGGCGCTGACCTCCTTCCACCCGTGGATGGCAACAAATCCATCTTTGGCATCCACCCCCACGGCGATCCGTTCGCCGTAGCGTTTCAGCATCCGGGCCGTGAAATCAAAATCCGTCACGGCCACACTGCCCAGGATGCAGCGATTCACGCCCAGAGAAAGGTATTTTTCAATGCGCTCCTCCGTGCGGATGCCGCCGCCCACCTCAAGGTACAAGCCGCCCTGCTTTGCCAGCGCGGCAATGGATCCGTAGTTGGAAAGGGTGCCGTCCTTTGCGCCGTCCAGATCCACAACGTGGAGATACCTGGCCCCGGCCTCCACAAACTGCCGGGCCTGTGCGCAGGGGTCCTCCCCGTAAACAGTCATACGGTCATAATCTCCCTGCGTCAGGCGGACAACTTTGCCGCCTCGCAGGTCAATGGCTGGGAATAGATTCATAGTTTCTCCTTTAGCGGCCTTACCCTCTCAGCTTCGCTGCGCTCAGCAGCTCTCCCAAAGGGAGAGCCTTTGGCAAAACCGGAAAGTTTACCGTACTGCCAAGGCCTCGCCCTTTGGGAGAGGTGGCATCACGCAAGTGATGACGGAGAGGGCGAGCCAGTTTACAATTCTGCAAACGCCTTCAAAATGCGCAGCCCCGTCTCCCCGCTCTTTTCGGGGTGGAACTGGGTGCCGTACACCCTGCCCGCCCTGACCACGCCGGTCACGGGGATGGAGTAATCGCTGACAGCAAGTGTACTCCCGGTACAATTTTTGCCGTAGTAGCTGTGGACGTAATAGACATACTCACCCTCACGGATGTATCGGAAAAGCGGGTCATCCCGTACGATGTGCAGGGCGTTCCAGCCGATCTGCGGCACCTTGAGGGTTTTGTCTTTCAGGTCAGGCTCCAGCGGGCAGACCTCGCCTTTGACAAAGCCCAGGCCCCCATGCTCGCCGTACTCATAGCTTTTTTCAAAGAGCAGCTGCATTCCCAGGCAGATGCCCAGCAGGGGCTTTTGCGCCGCCTGCTCCCGGATGACCGGCACCAGACCGGTGGCCGAGAGCTTGTCCATGGCATCGCCAAAGGCCCCCACCCCCGGCAGGATGAGCCGGTCGGCCTTGCGGATGGTCTGTGCATCGGCGGTCACAACGGCCTCCAGCCCCAGATGCGTCAGGCTGGAGCGCAGGCTGAACAGGTTGCCCACGCCGTAATCGATGATCGCGATCATACCAGCAGTCCTTTCGTGGAGGGGATCTCGTCCCGGTGGGCGGCATCAATGGCGACTGCCGCAGCCAGCGCGCGGCCCGCACCCTTGAAGCAGGCTTCGAGGATGTGGTGGGTATTTTCCCCTGCAAATTGTACAAAGTGGAGCGTAGCGGGCACATTGCGGGCAAAGCCCAGCCAGAACTCCGAGGCGCATTCCACATCGAAATCGCCCACCTTTTCGGTCTTGCAGTGGACATCCCAGTTCAGGGTGCACCGGCCCGAAAGGTCTGCCGCGCAGAGCACCAGCGCCTCATCCATGGGCAGGTAGAAGCTGCCATACCGCTGGATGCCCCGCATCTCGCCCAGCGCCCGGGCAAAGGCCTGCCCCAGTGCAATGCCGATATCCTCAGCCGTGTGGTGGTAATCCACCTCCACATCCCCGTGGCAGGTGAGCACCAGGTCAAACCGGCCATGGCGGGCAAACAGCTCCAGCATGTGGTTCAGGAACCCACAGCCGGTGTCCACCTCATAGCGGCCCGCACCGTCCAGATTCAGGGTCAGCTCGATCTGGGTCTCGTTGGTGTTGCGTTCCAGTGTCACTTCCCGCATGGGTCATTCCTCCATTATTTTGTCAAGGGTGTTCAGGAAGATCTGCATCTGCTCCGGCGTGCCGATCGTGATGCGCAGCCAGTTTTCAATGCGCGGGGCATCAAAGTGGCGCACCAGAACGCCCTTTTCCTTCAACTTCCGGTACAATTCGCCGCCGTTTTTCTTTTGTGTAGAGGCGAACAGGAAGTTGGAGCGGCTGTCCAGCACCGCAAATCCCCGGGCTTCCAGCTGCTGTTTTGTCCATGTGCGGGTGTCCACGATGGCGGCACGGGTCTTTTCAAAATAAACGGTATCTTCCAGCGCGGCCTGCCCTGCCTTCAAGGTCAGGCGGTTGATGTTATAGGGGTTCAGGCTGAACTTGACCCGGTTCAGGTCCGCAATGAGGCTGGCGCTGCCCATGGCAAGGCCCAGCCGCGCACCGGCCAGCTGGCGGGATTTCGAGAAGGTCTGCACCACCAGCAGGTTGTCGTACCGGTCAATGAGCGGCACGCAGCTCTCGCCGCCAAAGTCCACATAGGCCTCATCCACAATGACCACATTGTCAGGGTTCGCTTTCAGGATGCCCTCGATGGCACTGCGGGGCAGGGCCAAGCCGGTGGGGGCGTTGGGGTTTGCGATGACGATGGTCTCGTTCAGGCCGTAGTAATCGGCGGGATCAAGGGTGAAATCCTCCTTCAGCGGGATGATATGGCTGGGGATATGCATCAGCCCGCACCAGACGCTGTAACAGCCGTAGGTGATGTCGGCATAGGCCAGCGGGTGGGTCTCATCGCAGAAGGCCCGCAGGGCGAAGAAGAGGTTCTCGTCACTGCCGTTGCCGGGCATGATCTGATCCGGCTGCAGGCCAAAATGGGCCGCCGCTGCCCGCAGCAGGTCGGCACAGGCGGGGTCGGAGTAAAGGCGGAGCTTTTCCACCTCGGCTTCACTCACCGCCGCCACCACCGCCGGGGACGGCAGATAGGGGCTTTCGTTGGTGTTCAGTTTGATATACTGCTGGTCCTGCGGCTGTTCGCCCGGCGTATAGGGGGTGACAGCGGACAGGGTGGGGGAAAGAAAACGGCTCATAATGGTTTCCTCAGGTCTATTCTGTTATGGCGAACGACCTCGCCTCTTTTACTTCTCGTACCGGATGGTCACGCTCTTTGCGTGGGCGTGCAGGCCCTCGCGCTCCGCAAAGTCGGCGATGCGGGGAGCCACCTCGCCCAGTGCCTCGCGGGTGTAGTAGATAAAGCTGGACTTCTTGACGAAGT
>ERZ791740.891-NODE-891-length-20119-cov-5.343561_pt1 | contig 20119 bp, 18 predicted proteins | sample MGYA00510041_ERZ791740 | MGnify/ENA primary metagenome ERZ791740 (study PRJEB30046, sample SAMN00791959) | human gut metagenome | study: EMG produced TPA metagenomics assembly of the A metagenome-wide association study of gut microbiota in type 2...
GCCTTTGCTTTGGTTATAGCTGGTCGTGGAGATGGTTTCCTTGCCCAACAGTTCCGAAACATATTTGTGGGTTTCTTTCTCGGTGCCGCCGAGATAGAGGAACTCGTCGCACAAACCGACCAGCGATTCCCAATCGTCCTTGTACATGGCTTTCAACTGTGCTATGTTCTGCACGATGATGGAGCAGAAAATGGCGCGGGAACGCATGGTGGCCAATGCTGACAAAAAGGTGTCTTTCGGCAAGGAAATGTTGGCGTACTCGTCCATCAGGCAATGCACCGGAACAGGCAAGCGTCCTTTGTGTACGCGGTCCGCTTGACGGTACAGCGTCTGGATTAGCTGGGTATAAATCATACCGACCAGATAGTTGAGAGATTTGTCCGAATCCGGGATGCAGCAGAATAGCGCAATTTTGCGCTCGCCCAATTCCTGCAAAGCCTCAAAAATGTACTGTCCATCATGTATTCCAAAGAGGATATTTTGTTTGCAGCACTTAAAGTCAACCCTGCCCGCATCGACAGCTACTGTCAGGCGGTGGATGAGCCGATACTGGAAGAAATCCGCAAGCTGCCCAGCGGTGCGAGTATGGATCAACTGAAAGATCGCTGGTATCAAGGGCGGGATGGGAGTGATTATCACTACCATTCGTCACGGTACAGGGCTTGCAATATGCATTCTGTATTCTATCACGGTACAATCGAATGGCGCCTGTTCAATTCCACGCTCCATGCGGGTGAAGCCAAAGCAAACATCATTCTGGCTATGGCGATCTCGGCGCAGGGCATCAACCAGAAGTACACGCAGTTCCGGAAAACGCCCATCGGGGATAACCCGGCGTTTACCTTCCGCACCTTTCTGCTGCGACTGGGGCTGATCGGCCCTGAGTACAAAAATGTGCGGATGCACCTGCTAAAGAATCTTCCCGGCGACAAAGCGTGGCGGTACGACAAGTCGCTATATCCCAGCAACCAAGCAAGGCCCCGCACTGACGAGGCCAGATAGGAGAAGAAATGTCGAAAAAAGAATATTTTGCCTATGGTTCCAATCTGAATTTTGAACAGATGGCCTACCGCTGCCCCGAAGCAACGGTGGTAGGCATTGCCAAGCTGGACGGCTATGAATTGGCTTTCCGGCGCGGCTACCTGACGATTTTGCCCAAAGAGGGCGCAAGCGTCGAAGGGCTGATCTGGTCTGTCACCGACCACGACGAATCACAGCTTGACTGTTATGAAGGCTACCCGACATTCTATGACAAGGAAACCATGACGGTTACGGATGCAGGCGGCACGCCGCATGAAATTATGGTTTACACGATGAACGCACCGTACCGCGACCAGTTGCTCCCGGTCAGCAGCCGTTACACTGCGGTTGTTTTGCAGGGGTGTCTGGATGCCGGTATCTCTCCGCAGCAGTTCTATGATGCTGACGAGAAATACCGCAAAGCCTACAAGGCCAGAGCCGCGCCCTGTCCCAAAAAACGCGCTCCCGAACGGTAACCCTGCCCGCTGCAACCCGCAGCGGGCTTTTTCTTTTGCAACAAAAGGAGAAATTCGTATGAAGAACAAACACAGAATAAAGCAGGGCTTGTCGCTGTTGCTGGCGGTAGGAATTGCGCTCACAAATCTGGGCGCAGCGCTGCCCGCTTTTGCGGACGATGCCGCAGCAACCCCCGAAACTGCGCAGACGGCAACCCTTGACCCGGACGCGGCGGTTTTGTACGCCGACCTGCCGGATGCACCTGCCGGGTCCTACATCGGCAGCGAGGGGCTTCCGGTTGCGACAGGGCAGACAAAAATCAGCCTGTCGCTGTGGGCGGACGGTCAGTTGGAGCAGGACAGCCACCTTGACCCGGATGCTCTGAACAGCGGCGACAAAACCGTGACCGTACCCTTGACCGAGGATACCGACTATGCCATTGTGCCGCTTATGGCGCAGGTCGAATACCCAGCGGACGGCTCCCGAACCGATGTGCTGCTGCCCGAAAATATTACGCTGCTGGACTATTACGGCGAACCCGCGCAGGACACGACCGTTCTGCACAGCGAGTATACGGAAACCTCTGCCGCTGCCACAGGGCTGTATCTGCTGGCAGACAGAGATTTCACGGTGCAGCTTGTCTACACTGCCCCGGATGGTAATTCACTGACTCAAAATCTGAATGTCAAAATTGACCGCAGCAGCACGGCAGCCCCTCCGTTTGCGGATATGGGAGTTGCACCTTACGCAGGACGTCCCACCCCGGCTGTGACAAGCGGGCGCATCACCAAGGTGGCAAAGGTCAACGCTACATGGTTGATTTGGTTTAACGGCGAACCCGCCTACTGCTGCACCCACGGCGCCAACGGTCAGCCCAACGGCTGCCCGCCGTACACCTATTCCCACACCTCCACGGTGGGCGCAGACCAGTGCATCCCCGGTGACCATTACGGCAACCAGATTCGCATTTGGGGCGGGCTGAACCAGCTTTCTCTGGACGAGGACGGCGATTTTCCCGCTGTTTTTTGCGCGGAAGATGAGGCGGAACCGTCTGTCTCGGATTTTTGCGAAATGATTTACGACGATCTGCAGCTGTACATTATGCAGCACTACCCCGACAGCCGGGCGGCTGCACTTTACCAGAAATCGGCAGAGGAACTGTTGAACGGGGTGCAGACCTATACCGCCGAAGCGGGATATTACACCTACATTTATCAACCCGCCGCCAGTGGGTGGCAGACGGTTGCCTTGATCGGTCCCGCCATCGAGGGTGAAGAACCGGAGCCGGAGCCGGAACCCGTGCCGCAGGAGTACTATGCCGACTGGCAGGCTCCCGCTCAGGCTGCCAGCGGAAGCTTTGATCTGACATTCACTGTCAACACCGACAAGTACCAGCTGAACACGTTGGAAAAGGTGGACGGCGCGGTCATTACCGTTACGCCCAGCCGGACCGGCGGCAGCGTGGACGGCGGCAGCTGGCAGATGACACCTGCTGCAGCGCAGACCATTACCACAAGCGGTCACACACAGGACGATACCTACCACCTGAACGGCGGCGATGGTTCTGCCACATGGACGGTGCATTACGAGGTATCCAAGACCAGCACCAGTACGCTTTCCGGACAGGAAGGACCGTTCACCAGCCAAGCAGAAGCAGACGCAGCTGCCGAAGCTGCCAAGAATGCGGCCATCGGGCAGCTGCAGAACGAAGCGCAGGGCATGGTGGATGCTGCCATCGCCGCGGCACGGGCGCAGCTTGCCAATATTGCATTCAGCTACGATGAAATCACCATTCCGCACGGCTTTGATTCCACGCCCGGTGCGTTGGGCAGCCACCAGACTATTACTGTTCCGGCTAATAGTTCCAATGACTATAAAATGCAGAACGATGAATGGTCGGTAAAAGTCAGCATCGACAAAATCGACAGTGAAACCAAGCAGCGCATCAAGGACGATGCCGAGTTTAAGATTTTTGCGTGGGACACCGTTCGGCAGTGCTATATCCCCAATGGTGGGTATAACCAATACAAGGTTGAACGCCAGAGCAACGGCACTTACAAGGTCATCAACCACAGCGACTATGCAGGCGGTTCGGACGATTTGTTCTACACCCAGCGCAACGAGGGCAAGTTCGTCATCGTGGAGAGCCGCGCACCCAGCGGGTACTACGGTGATTGGACGGATGTGAACACTCCCGGCGCGGCAGGCTCTGTTCTCGGCAAGCGGGCGTATGCCTTTGAAATTACGAAAACGTTTGATGGTCAGACGATTTGGCTGGGCAGCGCCGATTATAACGCTGACATTACTACGGCCAACAGCGGCGGTACCCTCATCGACACCGGTGAGGGCATCGTTACTATCACCTTTGGCATCCGCAATGCAGATAAGACCTACGCCACAGATCCCACCGGAATCGCCAACAACGAAAATTCCTACACCATGCACGCCAATGCCGACAAGATGCAGAACGACCGTGTTCTCGGCAATATTCTGCTGACAAAAGTGGACTTGGACGCCGCGCGGTATCTGGCTGCGGGCAGCAACGGAGATACTACGCTGGAGGGTGCTGTGTACGATCTGTACGCCGCTGACACCATTGAACACCCGGACGGCGTTTCGGGTGTCGTAGATTATTCGAAAATCACCGATGCCAACGGACAACCTATCTGGCACACCACTGTCCTCACCAACGGCGGCTGGGATACCGATTACCTGCCCATTTTGCAGAAAGACCGGCTGGTAGCGTCTGCCAAAATCACAGACGGAAAGCTGGCTTTTGCAAATCTGTACATGGGCCGCTACTATCTGGTCGAGCGTGCCACCGGGCTGGTGCTGCCCATCGACGGAAACGGCAAGCTGTATGTTACCGGGAAGTATCCACAGCTAAACAAGAAGCTGGAACGCACCGGCAAGTACAGCGATTTAGCGCGAAAAAACAACGAATACGCCGACTACATCTATAAAAATCAGTATTCCGCCGTAGCCGAGAGCCGCAAGCTGAACGGTAGCAAGGCATGGGATGGGTATTACTTGTCCTACGCCAAGGGTTATCTTTGTGATGAGGTCAATCATTACAAAACCCTGTCCTATGCGGATGAATCGACCTACCACATCCACACCGAGCAAGAAAGCCAAGACGAAGTGCTGAAATCCGGTTTTTCTCTGAACAAACTGGTATCGACCACAGGCCAGCCCTCCCCGGCACTGAAGCTGGAGGGTGCGGGCTTTACCGTTTATCGCATCTCTAAACTGAGCAAGGCGGCGCAGTTCAAGCAGAACCCGGACGGCAGCTACGATGCCGCCAGCATCCTATCTGCCTACCGCAAGGACAATTACGATAACGCCACACTAAAATACGATTTCACCGCCGAGGGACAAGCCATCGTCAATATGTTCGAGAGCAGCACCGACACGGTCAACGCCTATAACGTGACCTTGACCGCAGACGGCGACTACGCCAACGGCAAGGGCAACGGCTGGATGCCCACGGATCAGCCCGCCGAGTATAGGCTGGCAGAAATGTTCACGAACGATGAGGGCGTCTTTCGCGTCGAAGGATTGCCCTATGGGCAATATCTGGTAGTAGAAACCACCATCCCCAAGGATGTGTTCCAGTGTGATCCGTTCATCGTGACAGTGGACGCCAACAGCCCGCAGAGTCGATTTACAGTTCCGGCTGGCAGTGTTACCACCGCCAGCAACGATTATATGACTTTTAATGTGCTGGACGAGGAATTGGAGGGCTATTTACAGCTTATCAAGACCGACACAGAAACCGGCAAGGCGGTCAAAATTGGCAACACAGCCTTTGCGCTGTATCGACTGGACGAAAAAGACCGCAAGACCCGCATTTCCATGATCGACCCCGCCAGCGGCAGCGCCACCAAGAAAACGGATGTGTTCTACACCGATGCAGACGGTCTTATGAAAACACCCGAAAAACTGCCGCTGGGCAGATATTTGATTGAAGAACTGCAAGGCCCGGAAGGTTATTTCAACGATCTTGCCTACTCGGTGGAGTTTGAAATCAAGTCCGACCGTGTTTGGCAGGTCGTGGGCAATGCTACCAACGACATGGACGAGTATATCGTCACGGAGAAATACTGCAATCACGAAACACTCGGTCAGCTTACCATTCGTAAGCTGGGCAATGTGCTAACCGACTACCAAGATGGACAGTTCATCTACACGCAGGACAACCTCGCGGGCGCGGTGTACGAAATTCACGCAGACGGAGATATTGCCACGCCCGACTGCCAAGGCACCTACTGGTACAAATCCGGCGATTTGGTGGCAACTGTTACCACCGGCGCGGAGGGGCAGGTGGATGAAGTAACATTCAGCCCCACCCGCACGCAGGCAATCTACGATTTCTTGAAAATCGCCCATGATGGCACCAAAGGCGAAGTCACCGTGACCCTGCCGCTGGGCAAGTACACCATTACCGAGGTTCAAGCGCCGTATGGTTTTGTGCTGACCCAGCAGAGCTACACTGTGGAATTTAGCTGGGACAACCAGAAAAATGACATTGTGCTGGCAAAAACTATTGTCAGCCACGAGCAGGACGGCGACAAGGAATGTTCGTACAGCATTGTGAATGTCAAGGACGCCTCGAATGCCCACAAGAATGGGCAGACGCTTGTGTTTGAAAATGCCCGTGTGCTGCCTGTTCCCGAAAAGCCCGGCGATAAGGTCAGCAAAATCGGTGTAGGCATTTACAAGCAGGACCGAGAGGCGCTGACCTATCTGCCCGGTGCGGTGTATGAACTCTACACCGTGGATGACATTTATTCCGCGGACGGTACAAAGCTGCTGGACGCCGGTACAAAGCTGGCCACCAGTAGCACAACCAACGCCAGAGGCTTTACTTGGTTTGATGTGGACGTGCCGATTTGCGGCGAATATTACATTGACCCTGCAGGTCCGCGAAGCACCAGCCGCGAGAACAGCGGCAGATACCGCATTGTGGAAATCACCGCCCCTGCGGGTTACCTGCTGGACAGCACCCCTGTGGATGTAGAGTTCACCTATGAAGGTCAGCAAATCGCGTGGCAGGTCGTGAACGGAACAAACACAAATCTGCGCACCACCGTGGATATCTCCAAGCAGGACATCACCAACGGCAACGAACTGCCCGGTGCAAAGCTGGAAATCCGCGATGCAGACGGCAGTCTGGTCGAGGGCTGGACCTCCGGCAAAGTGCCGCACACCGTGCGAGGTCTGGAACTTGAAAAAGAGTACACCCTGACGGAGAAACGTGCCCCGGACGGCTATGCCGAAGCCGAAAGCATCGTGTTCAAGCTGGTGCAGGAAGGTACAGAGCAGGTCAATGAGGTATATGTAAAATCCGACGATGATTGGGCAAAACTCGACAATGCCACAATCATCATGCAGGATGCGCCTGTGTTGGATATCGACAAAACGGACATTGCGGGTAATCTGCTGCCGGGTGCTACGCTGACGATCCGTGATGCTGGCGGCGAAGTTATTGACACTTGGGTGACAGACTACAAAACTCACCGTGTTCCCATCTCGGATGAATTTATCAAGCTGTCAGGCGAAACCAAGGAGTACATCTACACCCTGACCGAAGATGCCGCCCCGGCTGGCTTTGAAATTGCAAACTCGGTGCAGTTCAAGTTGGAAACCGTTGATGACGGGATTTCTCTTTTCGTCCGCGAAAATGCCGATGCCGAATGGGTGTGCGCTGACAAACGGTTCATTCAGGTGATAGATGAAGCCACGCCCCGCGAGAAAACTCCCGCGCCCACGCCTACTCCCACACCACAGCCGATGCCCGCTGCAACCCCGGTGCCTACACCTGCACCCACGCCGGTTATTACGCCGCACAAGGTGCAGACCCTCCCGCAGACAGGAGATGGTTTCCCGCTGCTGGCTATTGTGGTCGTTTCCCTTGCGTCTGCGACAGGGATCGTGCTGCTGACCGTTAAGCAAAAAAATGCGCTGAAAGAAACTTCTGATGAGGAGGACGCCGATGAGAGTGCTGATCGTTGAACCCGGAAAATACCCCCGCGAAGCCGACATTGAACACACCCTTGAAGCCGAGCAGGCAGTTGTCGGCGGCACCATCGAGGCCGTTTACCCTTGGCGGGATAGCGCCTGTATCGTCTGTAATGACAACGGCATTGCAGAAAACCTGCCGCTGAACCGTATGCTGGGCGACTATGACATTATCCACGGCACATTTTTCGTCTGCGGGCTGACCAGCAACGATTTTACTGACCTTACCCCGCAGCAGATGAAGCGCTACGAGGAACTGTACCACGACCCGCAGCTGTTTTTCCTGCTGGGCAAGACCCTGTGCGTGGAACACACCACGCCTGAAGAATACTCCCGTGTTATGACCCCGCCGTCGAACACAAAAGAATCCCCGGAGCGCTGATATGAATATCACCATCCTGGCCCGCAGCCCGCCTGCGGGCTTTTTCCTTTGTCCGAAATCATCCAACAAGCAAGGAGAAGAACTAATGAACGACATTTTTAAAAATATCGAAACCATGCGGGAAAACGAGCATCCCCGTTTTTACACCGCAGAATCCGTTATGCGCGGGCATCCCGACAAGCTGTGCGACCTTATTGCCGACAGCGTGCTGGACGCCTGTCTGCAGCATGATCCCGCCAGCCGCGTGGCCTGTGAGGTAATGGCAACCCACGGTCACATTATTGTGTCGGGCGAAATCACGACCTCGGCCAAGCCCGATGTGTTCAACATCGTCCGCGACACCCTGCGGGATGTCGGCTATGACCCGAAGGGCTATCAGATCGACTGCTACATCCACGACCAAAGCCCCGACATTGCGGGCGCGGTGGAACCCGAACTGGCTGAGGGAGAGGACGAGGACACCCTCGGCGCGGGCGATCAGGGCGTTATGGTCGGCTACGCCTGCAACGAAACGCCCGAATACCTGCCGATGCCTGTGGTTGCCGCCCAGCGCCTTGTAACGCTGCTGGAAATCTCCCGCATGACCGGCGTTATCCCCGACATCGGCCCGGACGGCAAGGTGCAGGTCACGATGGAATACAACGGCGACACGCCCGTGCGCATCACCACGGTGGTCGTCTCTGTGCAGCACAAGGAGGACACCGACATCAATAAGCTGGCGGATTTGCTGGACGAATATGTGTTCCCGCTGGCCTTTGACGGTATGCCCGCCGATGACGCGGAAATCATCCTGAACCCCAGCGGTAAGTTTGTGCAGGGCGGCCCGGATGCCGATACCGGCTTGACCGGGCGCAAGCTCATGGTGGATAGCTACGGCACATTTGCGCCCCACGGTGGCGGTGCGTTCAGCGGCAAGGATGCCACCAAGGTAGACCGCAGCGGCGCATATATGGCGCGGTACATTGCCAAAAACATGGTCGCCGCCCATCTTGCCGACCGCTGTCAGGTCACGCTGGCGTATGCCATCGGGGAAAAAGACCCTGTCATGGTGGATGTGAATACCTTCGGCACCGGCATCTGCGAGGATGACTGTTTGGCTGCAGCTGTGCGCAAGGCGTATGACCTGACCCCTGCGGGCATCATCAAGCAGTTGAACCTGCTGAACCCCATTTACAACCGCACGGCGGCGGGCGGTCACTTCGGACGCGAGGATTTTCCGTGGGAAAATATCGAACATATGAGCGACCTCGCCGCTTACATTGTGTAATTGCCGCGCGTCAGCAAAGAACAGATTCATGCCGCCAACCGGATGACGGCAATCGAGTTCCTGCGGAGGTACCGCCCCAATTCGCTGGTGAAAAGCAGTGCGCGGGGCGAGTACCAGCTTGCGGAGCATGACAGCTTCAAGATAAACGGCGAATCCAGTGTGTGGCATTGGAAAAGCCGCGACATCGGCGGCAAGTCGGCGCTGAAATATTTGATTTATGTGGAAGGTGTACCGTTTGTAGAGGCGGTGCAGCTGCTGTGTGAGGAAAGCCCGATGTATATCCCTGTGCAGCATGAAGCAGTGGAGCGCGAGCGTCCGCCGTTCAGGCTGCCGAACCCCGCGCCGAATAATGACCGCGTAACGCGGTATTTGCTGGGGCGCGGCATCTCACTGCCCACGATTCGCTACTGTATTGCGAGAAAAATTCTGTACGAAAGTGCAGAATATCACAACTGTGTTTTCTTGGGAAAAGACCCACAGGGCGTGCCGAAATATGCGGCTCTGCGCGGTATTTATGACTATGGGAAACCGTTCAAGCGTGAGGCGCCCGGCAGTCAGAAACAGTACGGATTCTGCATCCCGCCGATGCAGCGCGGCACTACCGTGGCCGTGTTTGAAGCCGCCATAGATGCCATGGCCGAGATGACGCTCTGCGGCGATGCTGCAGATAAATACCGTTTGTCGCTGGGCGGGGTTTCATCCTCCGGCAAAGAACCGCTGGCCTTGCAGGAATTTCTGCGGCAGCACCCGGAAATCACCACGATAGAACTGCGGCTGGACAACGATGCCAAAGGGCGCATGGCGAGTGTCGGCATCCGGAAAATCTACGCTGACCGCTACACCGTGCATGACCTGCCGCCCGACATCGAGGGCGGCGATTACGCTGACGTGGCAAAAAACAACTTAATGGCAAGGTCTGCTGCCCACCGGGCCGCAGCCTGCCGATAGGAACATGAAATGAAAATACACATTCGTTCGCCCACCTTGGGCCATAGGAGGAAAAGAAAATGGCTGTATTTCGTGTACAGAAAACGCAAAACTATACGATTATGTCAAATCATCATCTGCGCAACAAGGCCCTCTCGCTCAAGGCGAAGGGCCTTTTATCTTTGATGCTGTCTCTGCCCGAAGATTGGGATTATACCACGCGAGGGCTGGCATCCATCTGCAAAGAGGGTGTGGACAGCGTGTGCGCCACCGTGCGCGAGTTAGAAGCAGCGGGTTATATTATTCGTCGCCGTGTCCGGGATAAGAACGGACAGATGCGCGGTATGGAGTACACCGTGCTGGAGGAGCCAAAACAGGCTGAGCCTTCGTGCGCCAAACCAGAACAGGTTAAACCAAAATGGGAAAAACCTGTACAGGCAAATCCTGCACAATTAAATACTAAAGAACAAAAGAAAGAAATAACTAAAAACGTATCTAATCCTATCCGCACGGCAGATGAGCGGGAGCAGTATCGGGATTTGATTCGGGAAAACATTGAGTACAACATTCTGGCAAAGAACAATCCGGCAGATAGGATTCGATTGGATGAGCTGGTGGAACTCATGCTGGACACCGTCTGTGCAAGGCGAAAAACGATTCGCATTGCGCAAAACGACTTCCCGACAGAGGTGGTGAAATCGCAGTTTTTGAAGCTGAACGCCGAACATATCCAGTATGTTTTGGACAGGATGCGGCAGAACACCACCGAGATCCGAAACATCAAGCAGTACTTACTGGCGGCGCTGTACAATGCGCCGCTGACGATGGAAAACTACTACGCCGCGCAGATCAACCATGATCTGTACGGCAGAAACCGAGGTGATGCAATTTGCTGATGAAATTTTATTCTCCGCTGACTGCGGAATTTTTCCCGAATGAACCTGATTGGGAGAACGAATCTTACAACGAGTATGAGGATTGCCCGCTGGACGGTCATGACCTGCTGCAGTATGCCGATGCTGTTGATGAGGCCGTGAAAAAGGACATTGCAGATTTCAACGGCGACCTGATGCAGTATTACCACGAGGACGATTTCGTCCGCCGCAAAGTGGTAAGCGCAGTGCCGTCTGTGGAAATTTGCGGCAACAAACTGTGCGGGTGCATGAACGTGGAATTGCGGGAACCCTTGAACGAGGGTGAGCAGGCGGCTCTCTGCGACTACATTTCCGGTCAGTACAGCGACGGCTGGGGCGAGGGCTTTGAGCAGCGGGAAATCGATGTTGGGGACGGCAAGCTGTATGTCCATTTCTGGCAGGATCACGATTTTGAACTGAAACGCGATGTGCCGGATGTGACCGAGTTCAAAAAACTGCTGAACCGTCCGAAGAAGCCCAAGATGCAGCTGATTGGGCAGGACGGCAACATTTTTGCCATCATGGGTCGAGCCTCCCGGCTGCTGAAAAGCAGTGGGCAAGGTGACAAGGCCAAAGAAATGCGTGACCGCGTTATGTCCTGCGACAGCTACCAGAAAGCACTCAACATCGTTTCCGAGTATGTGGAAACCGAACTGTCGCCCAGCCCTACGCCCAAGCGTGACCGTGGTGATGCCAGATGAAGAAATACGAGATCACCGACATTGCCCATCCCGACAATCCGAAGCTGCACCGTATCCGCGCGCTGACGGACTTGACCGAGGATGTCCTTGCGGGAATGCTCGGCGGCTATGTGGAAAGCTATGACAACCTCGACCAAGAGGGTCGCGCATGGATTTCGGAGGACGCCATCGCCTGTGAAAATGCAGTTGTCTGCGGCGATGCAGTCCTTACAGATCATGCCGTTGCAAAGGGCTGCGCTTATGTCGGAAAGAACGCCGCCGTAATGGGAGATGCCACTGTGCAGGATGATGCCATCGTCTGCGGCGGGGCTATTATGGGAAAAAGCTGTGTCTGCGGTTATGCCGTGATTCGGCAGGATGAGCAGACCTTGTGCGCACCGATCATTGACGGCAGCGCCCATGTATATGGCGAAATCTCCGGCAATGTAGTCTGCCGCGGCGATGCCGTTGTCCTGCCCGGTACCAAGCTCGACAACAGGACGCAGGACTGCTTTGTACTCGAAGATGACCGTGTTTCTGTGCAGACAGCCAGCCGCACACCGCCCCCGAAAGAACCCCGTACCCATGATTTTGAACGATAAAACGAAAGGAAGATGCCTTTGAAGAACACTCCCGAAACGCTCAACATTCTCACCCCTGATTTCCGGATGCCCGAACACTGCGGCGGTGACCGCTGGTCGATTTTGCACGGGGATTCTTTGCAGATTATCCGCCAGTTTGAACCGAACAGCTTCGATGCCATCATCACCGACCCACCCTATGCCAGCGGCGGCAGCAGCCAGACCACCAAGAACCGCAGCACCAGCGAAAAGTACAGCAGCATGAGCAAGGAAAAGGCGCTGCCCGACTTTGACTCTGACCAGATGGATCAGCTGAGTTGGATGTTCTGGACGGCGGCATGGCTGCAGGACGCCCGCCGCATTGCAAAGCCCGGTGCGCCTGTCTGTCTGTTCATCGATTGGCGGCAGCTGCCCGCCATGACGCTGGCTTTGCAGTGGGCAGGCTGGACCTGGCGTGGTGTAGCCGTGTGGGATAAAGTCGCCAGCCGCCCGCAGAAAGGACGCTTTCGTCAGCAGTCCGAGTACATTGTGTGGGGGTCGAACGGCAAAATGCCGCTTGAGAGAAATGTTGGGTGTCTGCCGGGCGTGTTCCGTTACCCGAATCCCCAGAACCGCATCCATGTCACCGAAAAGCCATTGCAGCTCATGCGGGATGTGGTGCAGATCTGCGAACCGGGCGGGCGCATCCTTGACCCCTTTGCCGGGGCAGGTACTACCGTGCTGGCCGCTGTGCAGGAGGGCTATGAGGCTGTCGGCATCGAAATGTCGGACGCCTACTTCCAGTGCAGCACTGAACGGCTGAAAACTGCCCTTGAATCCGAAGTGAATCAAAACTGATTCACTTTTGACCGCCAACTTGAAAATAGTGAATCAAATCTGATTCACTCCCGAAATTCAGAAAGGAAACACGAAAATGAAACGACCTTGGGCTTTTATCTGCGCCAGCGAGGGCGCAACCTCCAAACACCTGCGCAATTATTGCCGTGAAGTCTACCTGCTGGGCTACCTGCCGGTATGCCCTAAATTGCAGGACAGCCAGTATTTGGTGCTGGAAGATGCCGTGGAACGCAGCGAATACACCGCCATTGTGCGGGATAAGCTGCTGCGCTGCCCGATGCTGGTGGTCTGCAGCCGCAATCAGGATGCTACCACCAACGCGCAGATCGGTTTGGCACAGAAATACAACCGTATTGTCACAACCTTGGACGGTTTGAAGAAAGCCGTTTCTGAGGGTGACGACCTTGTGTCATGAACCGTTTTGCGGGGTGTCGTGTTTTGCAAGCATAGCGTTTGGATATCCAAACGCACCTTTGGGGTGATCCCCAACCCCCCGCTATGCGCAGACGCGGTCATGTTATCCCATTGCGGCTGAACGAGCGCGAGTACCGCCATCTTTGTGAACAGGTCAAAACAAGTGGATTTTCGCGCGAGGAATACCTGCGCTCCCTTATCTTGGACAAAGAAATCCATCCGCGTCCCTGCACACACCATGCGGAACTTGTGCGGCAAATTTCCGGTTTGTGCAACAACGCAAACCAGCTTGCACACCGTGCCAACAGCACGGGCGTGGCGGGGCAGCAGAGCGTGGACGAGATGACGCGCATTGCAAAGGAAGTCTGGCGCGAGATAAAAGAGAACTATTAGGAGGCGCTATGAAATATGGCTTACACATCCGTGATCCCTGTCCGCCGTCTGGATCGGGCGGTGAAGTATGTGATGAACAAAGAAAAGACCACGGCGGTATCCTTGCAGGATGCCCTCGACTATGCCGCCAACCGCGACAAAACAGAGCAATCCTGCTTTGAAAGCTCTTATGCCTGCACGCTGGAAACCGCCTTTGCCGATATGCGCCAAACCAAGGAACAGTGGAACAAACCGGGCGGCGTGCAGGGATACCACCTTGTGCAGAGCTTTACGGCAGACGAGGTTACGCCCGAACTGGCGCACCGGATTGCACAAGAACTGGCAGACCGTGTGCTGGGCGGACAGTATGAATATGTCATCGGCACGCATTTGAACACTGACCACATTCATTCGCATATTGTCTGGAACTCGGTCAGCTGTGTGGATGGCAAAAAGTATCGCAGCAACTATAAAAGCTATGTGACGGAAATCCGCGCGGTATCGGATGAACTTTGCCGGAAATATAAGCTGTCGGTCATCGACACCGAAAACTCCCATCATGTGGCAAAGCCCTACGCCGAGTGGCTGGCGGAGAAAAACGGTCAGCCAACATGGCGCACGGCTATTCGGCAGGATGTGGACGAAGCGATTCAGCAAAGCCTTACATGGCGGCAGTTTCTTGGCGCGCTGGAACACAAAGGCTATGAAGTCCGCATGGGGCGCAAGTATCCTGTTCTGCGTCCACCCGGAAAAGAGCGTTTTGTTCGTTTCAAAACGCTGGGCAAACGGTATACACCGGAGGTCATTCAAAACCGACTGCTTTATCCACAATTTGACCGCTGTTTCGTGGAAAACTCACCGCACGTCCAATATAGCCGCCTGCACAGTGGAAAGAAGTCCCGCCGCAAGCTGACCGGGCTGCGGGCGCTGTATTATCGCTATCTATACGAATTGGGCGCGCTGCCCCGCAAGCCGCGCCGCCCCAGCTATGCCGTGAGGCAGGATGCGTACAAGCTGAATCAGCGCATCCGGCAGATGGAGTTCCTATCCAAGCACAACATTGACACGCTGGAGCAGCTGGAAACTCACCGAAAAGCCCTGCAAACAGAAATTGGGCAGTTGCAGACAAAGCGTAAGCAACTACCCAAAACCGATGATGTACAATCGCAGCATGAATCGGTCAATACCGCCCTAAAGCAGCTTCGCCAAGAAGAACGGCTCTGCCGCAAAATTGCAGAACATTCAATCGAGGTGCAGCAGCACCTCACCGAAGCCCGCCGCGACCGCGCCGAGCAGCAGCGCGAACAGGAATGTACGCGTGACCGCCGCCCCGATATTACAACGCGTTAATCTGTAAGACCCAGCAGCCAATCCCGTGCATTGATGCGGCGAATGCCGTCATACTGTTCCTCCGGGTCATCGTCCATCGTAAGAATATATTTGGGGTAGTGGTCGCGGATGGACAGCAAGGGTCGCAGCTCCCGCTGCAGGGTATCCGCATCACGAACGGAAAGTGCCACTTGGTAATAGAAGGTACTGTTGCCGTTCATTGCCACAAAATCGACCTCGAAAGAATCGACCTTTCCGACATACACATCATAACCACGCCGCAGCAGTTCCAGATAAACAACATTTTCCAGAATATGCCCGGCGTCTGTATTGCGTTTGCCAAGCAGCATAAATCGCATACCGATATCTACGACATAGTATTTTCCCAAAGTTTTCAGATACTGCTTACCCTTGACATTATACCGCTGTGCGGGATAGATAATGTAGCTTTCGATCAGCGCATCAAGATAGCGTTCGACGGTCTTTACATCAACTTTTCGTCCTTCGGATGTTAGGGTGTCTGCGATTTTCTTGGAGGAAAGCGGACTGCCGATATTGTCAAAAACATAGCGCAGTACACTTTTCAACATCAACGGATCGAGGATCTTTCTTCGTGTCAAAATATCTTTTACGACGATCGTGTTGAAAATGCCATCCAAGTAATCCCGAATCTCGTTCGGATGCCCTTTAAGTTCCAGCGCATAGGGAAAGGAACTGTTTTCCAGATATTCGGTATATTTTATTCCGCGATCTTCCATGCTGCCGGTACTCTGCATATATTCCTTAAAAGAAAGCGGCAGCATTTCGATTTGCACATAGCGCCCGGAAATAAGGGTGGCTATTTCACTGGACAGCATATAGGCATTGGAACCTGTGACGTATATATCTACATTTTTCTTGATATACAAACTGTCGATCACTTTAGGAAAATCCGTGACGTGCTGTATCTCATCCAGAAAAATGTAAGTCATCTTTTCGGGAACAAGACGGTCTTTCAGGTAAGCGTACAGTTTTCTATAGTCGGTAAGTTCCTCAAAATCCATATCCTCAAAATTGATGGCAATAATTTGGTCTTGTTCGACGCCATTCTGCAGCAGCCAATCTTGGTACATTTCCATCAAAACAGACTTTCCGCAGCGGCGGATACCTGTTACGACTTTGATGAGTTGCTTGTCCTTAAACGCAATTAGTTTATTCAGGTATTCAGTTCTGGTAATCCGCATAATAAACCCTCCGCAGCTTTTAATGATAGTATACGCCAAAAAGTGTAAAATGTCACGCACTTTTTGGAATCAAATCCAAATAATTAAAGAAAGAAGGATGTATATGAATTATTCAAACAAAGACTACATCGAACACCTTCGCCGCAAGTATCCGCCCGGCACGCGGCTGCAACTCAGCTGTATGGAAGATGAGATGGCCGTGCCTCCCGGCTCTATGGGAACCGTTGATTTCATCGATGATGCCGGACAAATCCACATGAATTGGGACTGCGGGCGCAGTCTTGCCCTCATCCCCGGCGTGGACTCATTCAGCCGCTTGCCCGTGCCCAAAGAAAAGGCCGGTGACGCCAGATGAATTACGGCTCCGAACCCGCAGACCAGGTCGTCCGCTACTCGCTGGAGGGTGCAGAGTTTGCCCTGCGCATCTCCGGCACCGCTGCGAAAAACTTCTTTATTTTCGCACAGGCCGTGCTGCACGACAGCAAAAAGACCCACGGCAAAACGCACCTAATCCGTCTGCTGAAAGAGCAGAAGCCGCTGAAATTTTTCACGGTAGACAAAGACCGTATGCATGATTTTGCCCGCGCTGCCAAAGCGCATGGGCTGCTGTTCTGTCCTATCCGCGACAAAATGGACCCCGATCACATTGAGATCGCCATTTTACAGGATGATGCCTCCAAAGCCACCCGCATCATCGATAAGCTGCAACTGGCTATTGTGGACACCGGCACGGCAGAACTGGTCGATGCCGTGCAGCAAAATTTGGAAAATGCAGCCCCCGACCACGAGGACGCGCCCACCGTGGATTTTCCTCTGGGCTCGGAGAACGCCAGTCCGTCCGAGCCTTTCTCCGACAGCAGCAAATCTTTTGCAAACTCGCCGTCGCCGCGCGCCGATCAGCTTCGAGCCAAGGGTGAGCGCCCCAGTGTCCGCATGGAACTCAGCGACATCACCGCCTACCTGCGCCGCAAGGTCGAGCCGCCCAAAGACCGTATGCCCAAGCTGCCGGTAAAAATCCAGCGCAAAGAAAAGGTGCTGTAAATGTTTTCTGTTTGTTTTCAAATGCAGACTAGCTTTGACAGCGCCTTTGGGATATGTTGTAGGCAACAGGAGGTGGAAAACCAATGACAGAACGTAAAGTGAAACTTGACCATGCCAACAAAAGCATCCTGCTCCGGGCGCTGGGCGATGTCTACTACGGCCAGCGCGCCCGCGGCGGCAGTGCCGAAGAAACGGGACGGCTCATCCTGCGGGTGAACGATTTGCCTGCAGGCGGCAAACTGACGATGTCAGCGGCAGAGTATCATCTGGCAAAAGCGGCTTTCAACCAACTGCGCACCCAGCGTCTGGCTGAGGGCGGGTACACCGATGCCGTGGACGATGCTCTGGCTCGGCTGCTCCATGCCCACACGCCGCTGTTTATCTGGTAAATCCGGCTATGACATGGGAAAAATTCTGGTCGATCATTGACCGGATCCGCGCCAAAGCGGATATGCAGGATGAAGCGTCCGTGAAACAGTTCCTTTACACGGAACTCATCAACTTGCCGCAGGATGAACTGCTCGGCTTCGATTGCGCATGGCAAAGCTATCGCAATAAAGCCAACTTTCCCAAAATGGTCGCAGCAGCCTGCATCATCAATGACGGCAGTTCGGATGATCGATTTACCGATTTCCGCAACTGGCTGATTATGCAGGGGTACGATGCTTATCGGCAGGCGCTGATTGACCCGGATAACCTCGCGGCGCTCAACATTCCGTTCCGAGATACTGAGTGGATGGGATGCGGGAATGTGGCGTGGTATGCCTACGCGGGGCAGCAGCTGCACACCTATTTTGAAAAGGAAGAAATTGCCGCCAAGTTATTCCGAAAGTATCCGGCCCTGCTGAAATCGTCTGCCGATTTACATCAGGCAATCATGCAGGAACAGCTTGCACCCCACCGTGCGCAGGAAACCGAATGGGAACGGCAAATGCTGCGGACGGAAGTCAAGCACTACATTGAAGTCAGCGGTCTGGCATACAGCTACAATAAATTCTATGCCCAAAACGCCCCCGACAAAGTGGCATGGGAAACGCTGCAAAGCGATTTGTTTTCCAATCTGCCGCAAATCAAGGCGGAACGGATGCCGCAAGACTTTTCCGTAGTTTTGCCGAAGTTGTGGAGAAAGCGTCAGGCATGGGATGCCGAACGTACAAAGCGCCCGCCCTATCGCGGTGAAGAAAGGTAAAACTCCCCACGCCGGGAAGAAAGAATCCTTGGTGGGTCTGGCTGCTGCCGCTACCCCTCGTGTGGTGGGCTGCGCTGGCGGTGGCTTGCCGCTGGAAGCCGGGCATGAAAATAACGGCTCTGCTGGATGCGCTGAACAGCGCACTGGCAGAGCCGTTTGCGTTGGCGTGGAGCCAAGACAATCCGCGCTTTTTGCTTGTGTTTACGGTGGTTTACGCGGTAGCGGTTATTGTGGCCGTGACGGATCAGAAGAACACCCGCCCCGGCGCGGAGCATGGCTCGGCGGCTTGGGGCGACGTGTTCTGGTTAAACAAGTTCTACATGGACAGGCACGGGTCGAATCTGCTGCTGACCCAGCATTTTCACATCGGGATAGATGGCTACAAACACAAGCATAACACCAACATCCTGATTGTCGGCGGCTCCGGCGCAGGCAAAACGCGCACCTATGGTGTGCCGAATGTACTGGAATGTGCCTGCTCATTGGTCATTACGGACCCGAAATCAGAAATTTTGCGTAAGACCGGGAATTTGCTGAAGCAAAAGGGATATGAGGTACTTGTTTTTGACCTCATAAACCCTGCCGCATCGTTCTGTTACAACCCGTTTGTGTATGTGCATGATGACCGCGAAGTGCTGACCCTGATAGAAAATCTGATTCAAAACACCACGCCATCACATTCAAAAAGCAGCGACCCCTTCTGGGAAAAGTCCGAAACGGCGCTGCTGCAAGCCCTTATGTTGTACCTGCTGCACGAGGCTCCGCCCGAAGAACAAAACTTCTCTATGGTGATGGAGATGATAGCTACCGCCGAAGTCCACGAGGACGATGACAACTACCAATCCCCGCTGGACATCCTGTTTGAGCGCTTGGAGATGCGCGAACCCGACAGCATTGCTTGCAAGCAGTACCGCATTTTCAAACAAGCGGCTGGCAAAACGGCGAAATCGATTTTGGTAAGTGTAGGTGTGCGCCTTGCCGCGTTCAATCTGCCGTCCATCGCCAAGCTGACGATGACAGACGAACTGCACTTGCAGGAATTGGGCGAGCGCAAAATTGCGCTGTTCTGCTGCATTCCGGATTCGGACAAATCCCTCAATTATCTGGTCGGCATGATTTACACCCAACTCATCCAGACGCTGTACCGTCAAGCCGACCGCATACACAAAGGACGCTTGCCTGTGCCGGTGCATTGCCTTATGGACGAGTATGCAAACCTGTCGTTGCCCAAAGATACATTCTTGTCGGCGCTGGCAACTATGCGTTCCCGCGCCATTTTTTGCTCCATCATCGTGCAGAACATGGCACAGTTAAAAGCTATGTACAAGGATGATTGGGAATCACTGGTGGGCTTATGTGACGAGTTTCTCTACCTCGGCGGCACCGAGAAAGAAACCCACAAATATGTTTCAGAACTGCTGGGAAAAGAAACCATCTCCACCACCAGCTATAACCAAAGCAAGGGA
>ERZ791740.898-NODE-898-length-19944-cov-4.650661_pt1 | contig 19944 bp, 18 predicted proteins | sample MGYA00510041_ERZ791740 | MGnify/ENA primary metagenome ERZ791740 (study PRJEB30046, sample SAMN00791959) | human gut metagenome | study: EMG produced TPA metagenomics assembly of the A metagenome-wide association study of gut microbiota in type 2...
CGATTTCAAAATTTCCAATCTTTACCATAAGCAGGCATGTTTATGTAAGTACCATAAAATCAGATTGCAGTTTCCAGCTTTTCAGCAAGAGCCTCCATATCCTTCCTTATCTTCTCATTTGTTATGCGGGCATATATTTGCGTTGTTTCTATGTTCGTATGCCCCAGCATTTTCGATACCGTTTCAATCGGCACACCCTTTGCCAGCGTGGTCGTCGTGGCAAACGTGTGTCGGGCTACATGGGACAGAACCCACAAAGCAACCATCAGCAAACAAGTAACAATAAAACGTAATACGTTTGAAATGAGCCACTTTTCACTATTCTGCCAAATATTGAAAACGTAAGGAAGTGCGGAATATTGAGCCATTTCAGTTACCAAGTCGTTAGCCGTCTGTTACCGAAGCAATGACAGGTAATGCACGGAAAATGAAATTGTTGGGCAGCCGTTTCTTTTGCGCTGATACGCAATGTTCTGCAAATCAATGAATGCTTATACTCAAAGTAATTTTGTAACCAAAAAAGTGTAAGCGATGAAGATTGAAAAATTCAAGGTGCTGCTCTACCTGAAAAAGAGCGGAACGGACAAGTCGGGCAAAGCCCCGATAATGGGAAGAGTTACGGTAAACCGCACGATGGCGCAGTTCGGTTGCAAACTGTCGTGCAAGCCGGAGTTGTGGAACGCGAGGGAAAGCCGTCTGGACGGCAAGAGCCGTGAGGCGGTGGAAACCAATGCCAAGCTGGACAAGCTGCTGCTTGCCATCAATAACGCATTTGACACGCTGGTGGAACGCGGACAAGACTTTGACGCCACGGCGGTCAAGGAACTGTTCCAAGGCAGCATGGAAACACAGATGACATTGCTTAGAATGACTGACCGTATCTGTGAGGACTTGAAGGCACGTATCGGCATCGACCGTGCCAAAGGAACATATCCCGGCTATTACTACATGAGAATGAGATTGGGCGAGTTCATCCAGTGGCAGTTCAAGACGAAAGACATTGCTTTCGGTCAGCTTACCGAGCAGTTCATCCATGACTACCAGAATTATGTAATGGACGTGAAAGGACTGGCGGTAGATACCGTGCGCCATTATCTCGCCATCTTGAAAAAGGTATGCCGTATCGCCTACAAGGAGGGATACGCAGACAGGTATTTCTTCGCTAATTTCACCCTTCCACAAAAGACAGAAAGTACACCGAGGGCATTAAGCCGTGAGGACTTCGAGAAAATCCGTGACGTGGAGATACCCGCATGGCGCACCACTCACATTCTTGCCCGTGACCTTTTTCTGTTTGCCTGCTATACGGGAACCGCCTATGCCGATGCGGTGAGCGTTACCCGTGAGAATCTTTACACGGACGACGAGGGAAGCCTTTGGTTGAAGTACCGCCGGAAGAAAAACGAGCTTCGGGCAAGCGTCAAACTGCTTCCCGAAGCACTTGCACTGATAGAGAAATATCGTGATGACAGCAGACCGACACTTTTCCCGATGGTTCATCACCCCAACATGAAACGGCACATGAAAGCCCTTGCTGTCCTTGCCGGAGTGAATGGCGGCTTGTGCTATCATCAGGCAAGACACTCATTTGCCTCGCTGATTACGCTGGAAGCCGGAGTACCGATAGAAACCATCAGCCGGATGCTGGGACATTCCGACATAACCACCACGCAAGTGTATGCCCGTGTCACTCCGAAAAAGCTTTTTGAGGATATGGACAAGTATATTGAAGCAACCAAGGACTTGAAACTTGTCCTGTAATCATTAAAATCAGAAACTTAAAACATTACGACCATGCGCAGTACATTTTCCGTATTACCATACATCAACAGGAGTAAAGTAAAGGCAGACGGCACGACCGCCGTCCTTTGCCGCATCACCGTAGACGGCAAGAGTTCCACAATGGCGACAGGCATCTATTGTAGCCCCGAAGACTGGAACAGCAAGACAGGCTCAATCCGTACCGTCCGTGAGAACAACCGCTTGCTGGAGTTCCGCAAGTCCGTCGAATGTGCCTATGAGGATTCATTGAAGAAGCAGAACGTAGTGAGTGCCGAGCTGCTCAAAAATATGCTGGCAAAGAAAGCCGTCATTCCGGTCAAACTGTTACAGATGGGCGAGATGGAACTTGAAAGGCTGCTTGTCCGCTCAAAGGAGATAAATTCCACTTCGACGTACAGAAATTCAAAATACTATCAGAAGTATTTGACGGACTTTCTTGCCTCACAGGGAAAGAGTGATATAAATCTGGCTGAAATCACGGAAGAGTTCGGCAGTTCCTATAAAGCTTTCCTGAAACGCTACAAGAACTTCGGACCGTCACAGACGAACAAGTACCTGTGCTGGCTGAGCAAGCTGGTGTATCTTGCCGTTGATTATGAGATACTCCGTGCCAACCCGTTGGAAGACATGGAATACGAGAAGAAGCCCACTCCGAGGCATAAGCACATCAGCCGTGCGGAGCTGAAGACCATCCTCGAAACACCGATGCCCGACCCCTTGCAGGAACTTGGGCGGAGGGCGTTCCTGTTCTCGATTTTTACGGGACTGGCATACGTGGACATCATGCTGCTCCATCCGCACCATATTGGTACAACATCGGACGGCAGGCGTTATATCCGTATCAATCGTAAGAAAACCAATGTAGAGGCATTCATTCCCCTTCATCCGATAGCGGAACAGATACTTGAACTTTACAACACAAAAGACGACACCAAGCCTGTATTTCCGCTTCCAAGCCGTGATGAGATGTGGTTTGAAATACACGAGATGGGAGTCGCCATCGGCAGGGAGGAAAACTTGTCCTATCATCAAGCCAGACACTCCTTCGGAACTTTTTTGATTTCGGAGGGTATCCCCATCGAGAGCATAGCCAAGATGATGGGGCACTCCGGCATAAAGACTACCCAACGGTACGCAGAAGTTACGGACAAGAAAATTTCAAAGGACATGGACAATCTTATGGCTGTCAGAAGATTATACGGAACAGGCGAATACAGGGAAAACAAGTTGTTAGCAAAACACTAATGAGTATGGAACGAGGAATCATTACAATCAGTGAAACAGGAGTGGTCGCCATGCCGACCGCTTCTGTTTGGATGACACAGCAGGAAATGTCAGACCTGTTTATGGTATTCTGCTGTGACATCCACAAGGCTATCCGTGATATTTATAAGAATCATGAACTGGTGGAAGAAACAACAATGTGCTACATCAGACAAGAAGATGGAACACGTTACGAGGTGTACAGCCTTGAAATGGTCATGGCTCTTGCGTTCAGACTACGTAGCAGGGAATGTATGGCTTTTAGAGAGTTTGTCATAGAGAGGTTGTATGCCCCCAATAGGAAAAAGCCCCTTCATTTGTTCTTTTCGCTATCCGAAGTCAATCCACGATACAGGTGTTAGTGCCATTCGTATCTATAATGATAATAATGCAAGAAGCCGATGGCTGGGCGGTTTACCTGTCTACATCGGCTTCTTCTCATTTTACGCTTTGCCGAGATTAAGTTTCCGTTCGGTAAGCGTTCCGATAGCCGCCCATCACCAGCCTTTCAATGTCCGATTCCTTGTAGAGAATCTTGCCGCCTAACTGACAGTAAGATACCATTCCGTTGTTGCGGTAGTCCTGCAAGGTACGTCGGCTCACCTTGAGCCATGCCGACACTTCCTTGTCCGTCAGGAAGCGTTCATTACCGAATGAAACCTTACTTTTTTCGTTCATGTTTTCAATGCCGTCAAGCATGGTGTCCAATTGCTCCATGACGCCGACAGCCCATTCATCGTTTGTTATAATCGTTTTGTTCATTTATTACAGTGGATTTAGTGGTACATTAAATTCAATTACATTCAGATGGTCTTTCTCCGACAGGCGGCATCCTTTCGTCTGTCCTCCACAAGCCGTACGATACGCAGCACGTCCTCCGGCTTGTAGAATATCTTATGCCCAATCTGGGAGTAAGCCAGCGTGCCGTTGTCGCGAAGCGTCTGCAAGGTTCTCGGACTGATGCGCAGCTGTTGGCAGACATCCTGATTGTCCATCCAGCGGCTGAGCCGACCTTCCTCCCTCTTGCCGAGGATTTCATTCACCCGGTCGGAGAAGCGGTTGAACTTTCCGACCATTTCTTCAAACACGTCTTTCGAGATAATTACAAATTCATTCATTGTATATACTGTTTTTATTGTTGGTAATCCTGTTTGCCTGCAAAGTAAAGCCAATACCAGCATCGGACAATGGCTTTACTATGACTGGCAGCTTGTGGCGGCAAGTGGTAGGGATTGGCTTAATTCCATATTCCGTAACAGTCTTTCCAGTTGCCGACTGTACAAAGAAAAGCCAACTTCGGCAGATTCCAACCAACCCGCAGCATCGTGGCAGTATTTGGCACCGATGTGGTAGCCTGTGGCGTTTTTCGTTTATATTGTGCTTTCACTAAGATTTCAGCATAAGTGAAGAACATTATGGTATCATTGGATATACAAATTGCCAATCATAACACACTTATTACTCAAATATACAACCTTATAGTTGTGCTCCTCAGGTATTTATATTACCTTTGCATTCAAACAAGATAATCTTTTAATAAATACAATGACAGACAGAATATATTGTGATACCTTAGAAGTCACAAGATGCACAGCTAAGCTTAGGCAGAATAGCAAGGATTGGGTGGAATACTCGCAACAGATTGCTGCTACTATGTCCAAACGAATGGTGGAACTTGGTTTGACACAACGGATGCTTGCTGAAAGGATGAATTGCACCCAACAATATATTTCTAAAGTATTGAAAGGGAAAAAGAATATGTCGTTAGAAACGATATGTAAGATAGAAAACGCATTGGGTATTGAGATTATCAGAAATCTGAACGGAAATAAATAACAAATAAAAGGCGGAGCAAAATATGTCAATACAAAGTGAAGCGGCATTGGAAGCCGGACTTATCGCTACACTTCAGCAAATGGATTATGAGTATGTCCAGATTGCTGAAGAAGATAATCTTCAAGCAAATTTCAAACGGCAGTTGGAGATACACAACCGTAAACAGTTGGCTGAATATGGTCGAACTGAATTTACGGCAGAGGAATTTGAAAAGATTCTTATCTATCTTGAAGGCGGTACACGATTTGAAAAGGCGAAGAAACTACGCGACCTTTATCCGCTTGATACGACAGACGGCAAACGTATTTGGGTGGAATTTCTCAATCGTCAACAATGGTGTCAGAACGAGTTTCAGGTTTCCAATCAAATAACGGTGGAAGGTCGAAAAAAATGTCGCTACGATGTGACTATTCTTATAAATGGTCTGCCATTAGTGCAGATTGAATTGAAACGCCGTGGCGTGGAACTCAAACAGGCGTACAATCAGATACAACGTTATCACAAAACATCTTTTCACGGATTATTTGACTACATTCAGTTGTTCGTTATTTCCAACGGCGTAAATACCCGTTACTTTGCAAATAACCCGAACAGCGGTTATAAATTCACGTTCAACTGGACGGATGCAGCTAATGTACCATTCAATGAATTGGACAAATTTGCTGCCGCATTTCTGGAGAAATGTACGCTTGGTAAAATCATCGGTAAATACATTGTGTTACATGAGGGTGACAAATGCCTGATGGTACTCCGTCCGTATCAATTCTATGCTGTTGAAAAAATATTGGACAAGGTAAAGAACTCCAATGACAACGGTTATATATGGCATACGACCGGAGCTGGAAAGACTTTAACTTCATTCAAGGCTGCACAGCTCGTTTCCGAACTGGACGATGTGGATAAGGTTATGTTTGTGGTTGACCGCCACGACCTTGATACACAAACCCAATCGGAATATGAAGCCTTTGAGCCAGGTGCAGTGGATGGTACAGATAACACGGACGAACTTGTAAAGCGGTTACACAGCAACTCCAAGATAATCATCACTACTATTCAAAAGCTCAATGCTGCCGTCAGTAAGACGTGGTACAGCAACAAGATAGAATCCATACGTCACTCACGTATTGTAATGATATTTGACGAGTGTCACAGAAGTCACTTTGGGGAAAGCCACAAAAGAATAATGAAATTCTTTGATAATGCCCAAGTGTTCGGATTCACGGGTACGCCCATCTTCACGGAAAATGCTGTGGACGGGCATACCACCAAAGAAATATTTGGCAATTGCCTGCACCAATATCTTATCAAGGATGCCATTGCCGATGAAAATGTACTGGGATTCCTTGTAGAATATTATCATGGGAACGAGAATGTAGAAGTGGGTAATGCTAACCGAATGGAGGAAATAGCCAAATTCATCCTTAATAATTTCAATAAGTCAACTTTTGACGGTGAGTTTGACGCCCTGTTTGCCGTGCAGTCTGTGCCGATGCTTATACGTTATTACAAGATATTCAAGTCTCTGAATCCGAAAATACGTATCGGTGCGGTGTTCACATACGCTGCCAACAGTAGCCAAGATGATGAACAGACAGGAATGAATACAGGACAGTATGTCAGTGAAAGTACAGGTGAAGCAGACGAGCTTCAAGCCATCATGGATGACTACAATGAAATGTTTGGCACAGCATATACTACCGAAAATTTCCGAGCCTATTACGATGACATCAATGAACGCATGAAAAAGAAGAAAGCGGACATGAAACCGCTTGATCTCTGCCTTGTCGTTGGTATGTTCCTTACTGGCTTCGATAGCAAGAAGCTAAACACACTCTATGTAGATAAGAATTTGGAGTATCACGGTCTGTTGCAAGCCTTTAGTCGTACAAACCGTATTTTGAACGAGAAAAAGCGGTTTGGCAAGATTATATGTTTCCGTGATTTGAAAAGCAATGTTGATACAGCCATCCGGTTATTCAGCAATTCCAATAATCCGGAAGAAATAGTACGCCCTACGTATGAGGAGGTAAAAAAGGAATACCAACAGTTAGCCACGGACTTCTTACAGAAATACCCGGAGCCAAGCAGCATAGATTTGCTGCAAAGTGAAAAGGATAAAAAGGATTTTGTGCTGGCTTTCCGCGATATTATCCGTAAACACGCAGAAATTCAGATATATGAGGATTACTGTGACGAAGCTGATGACCTTGGCATGACCGAACAGCAGTTTATGGATTTCCGAAGCAAGTACCTTGATATTCACGATACATTTGTTCCTTCGGACATGCCTTCACCCTCTCCAAACAATGGCGATGAGACACCAAGTGATGAAAGGTTGGAAGATGTGGATTTTTGTCTTGAACTCCTGCACAGCGACATCATCAATGTGGCTTATATCCTTGAACTGATTGCCAATCTTGACCCATATAGTAACGATTATGTAGAACGGCGCAAGAGTATCATTGATACGATGATTAAGGATGCTGAAATGCGCAACAAGGCAAAACTCATTGACGGTTTCATCCAAAAAAATGTGGATGAGGACAAGGAGAACTTTATGTTGCAACGGCAGAAGGCAGATGGTACAAGTGAACTCGAAGAACGATTGAACAGGTATATCTCAACAGAGCGAGAAAAGGCAGTAAGCTCATTGGCGCAAGATGAGGGGCTTTCTTCTGATGTGCTTGACCATTATCTGAAAGAATATGATTACCTGCAAAAAGAACAGCCTGAAATCATACAAAAGGCATTGAAAGAGAAGCACCTCGGTCTGATAAAGACACGTAAAGCTCTGACACGGATAATGGATAGACTACGTAACATTATCAGAACTTTTAATTGGGATTAAAAAGTATGTTAATCATGAAACTAGGCAAACTGGAACAGATAACAGACCTCCGTTCTGTATGGAAGCATGAGGCTAAAGATTTTACACCTTGGTTGGCTAAAGAAGATAATTTGGAAATTCTTAGTGAGGCTATAGGCATAGACATTGTCGTTGAAGAACAAGAGTCCCATGTCGGGGATTTTAGTGTTGACCTATATGCAACAGAGGAAGGTACTGGGCGACGAATCATAATCGAAAACCAATTGGAAGAAACCAATCATGACCATTTGGGAAAGATTATTACCTATGCTTCAGGAAAGGATGCCGAGGTAATTATTTGGATTGTCAAAAAAGCACGAGACGAACATAAGCAGGCGATAGAATGGCTGAACCAGCATACAGATGATAAGTTCGAATTTTTTCTGATAGAAATAGAATTGTGGAAAATCAATGATTCAGAACCAGCCCCAAAATTCAATATCGTAGAACGTCCCAATAATTGGGCAAAGGCGATGAAGAAAACAGCCGGACTTTCGGAAACAGAAAACTTGAAGTTGGCATTTTGGGAAAAATTCAATGATGAAGCCCCTAAACATTCAGCATTTATAAAGGAATTCAAGTTGCGAAAGCCACAAGCCCAGCATTGGTATGACCTTGGCATGGGGTCATCCGCTTATCATCTTTGCATGACATTAAACACTAAGAATAATTGTCTGTCAGCAGGATTATACGTTAATGAGGATAAAGATATTATTGCTAAATTCAAGGCTAATGAAGAACAGGTAGCCAATAGTTTAGGAATATCATCCCCTAATGAAATCGAGTGGCGTTTGGATGACAATAAAAAAGCCAGTCGTTTCTTGATTCTCCACTCTATGGGAGATATGACAGATAAGAACAATTGGAATAATGGATGTGCATGGCTTTGCGATATGTGCGTGAAAATTAAACAGATTGTAAAAGAAATATTAAAATAAATATGAGCGAAGAATTACAACAAAAACTCCGTGACCAACTTTGGGAGGTAGCCAATAAGTTGCGTGGCAATATGTCAGCCAGTGATTTCATGTATTTCACATTAGGCTTCATTTTCTACAAATACCTGTCTGAAAAGATAGAGGTATACGCCAATAATGCTTTGGTGGATGACGATATATCATTCAAAGACTTGTGGAATATGGAGGATGAAGATGCCGTTGAACTACAAGAGGAACTGAAAAAGCAATGTCTGGAGGGTGTCGGTTACTTCATAGAACCGACTTACTTGTTTTCATCGGTAATAGACAGGATTAAAAGGAAAGAGAATATATTGCCAATACTTGAACGGTCACTGAAACGTATTGAGGATAGTACATTGGGACATGACAGCGAGGAAGATTTCGGCGGTCTGTTCTCTGATATTGACCTTGCTTCACCAAAATTAGGCAAGACGGCAGATGACAAGAATACGCTTGTCAGCAACGTCTTGTTGGCTTTGGACGATATAAAGTTTGGAGTGGAAGCCTCTAATGAGATTGATATTCTTGGCGATGCTTACGAATATATGATTGGGCAATTTGCAGCAGGAGCCGGAAAAAAAGCCGGAGAGTTCTATACTCCGCAAGAAGTCAGTCAGATTTTGGCTGAAATTGTTTTTATTGGTCGCACACGGCTTCGCAATGTGTATGACCCGACTTGCGGTAGTGGCTCATTGCTTCTCCGCGCGGCAAAGGTGGGTCATGCAGTGGACATTTATGGACAAGAGAAGAATCCGACCACTTACAACCTTGCCAGAATGAATATGCTGTTGCACGGCATCAGATTCAATAACTTCAAGATAGAAAACGGTGATACGCTGGAGTGGGACGCATTTGGCGATACGCAGTTTGATGCAGTCGTGGCTAATCCTCCGTTCTCCGCAGAATGGAGTGCAGCTGACAAATACAACAATGATGACCGTTTCAGCAAGGCTGGACGACTTGCACCGAAAAAGACAGCCGACTATGCTTTTATCCTGCACATGATTTACCACTTGAATGAGGGTGGAACAATGGCTTGTGTGGCTCCTCATGGTGTGCTGTTCCGTGGTAATGCCGAAGGTGTAATCCGTCGTTTCCTCATCGAAAAGAAAAACTATATTGATGCCATTATCGGTTTGCCTGCCAATATTTTCTATGGCACAAGCATACCGACTTGTATCCTTGTCTTTAAGAAATGCCGCAAGGAGGATGACAATATTCTGTTCATTGATGCAAGCAAGGAGTTTGAAAAGGTAAAGACTCAAAACAAACTTCGTTCGCAGCATATACAGAAAATTGTCGAAACCTATCGTGACCGCAAGGAAATAGAAAAGTATAGCCATCTTGCCACATTGCAGGAAGTCGCTGACAACGATTATAATCTGAATATTCCCCGATATGTTGATACCTTTGAAGAAGAAGCACCTATCGACATCAAGGCTGTAATGGCAGAAATTAAAGAACTTGAAGCCAAACGTGCCGAATTGGATAAGGAGATAGAGGGGTATTTGAAAGAGTTGGGGCTGGTTGAATAAAAGGAAGTGTAATGGCAAAGCGGTTTGAAATAAGAAACAGTACGGCAGAGTTCCTTATCTTCGCCATTGAAGGTAAGGAAGATGGCATACAAGTGGTGTATCAGAATGAAACTGTCTGGTGTACGCAAAAAGCTATGGCAATCTTATTTGATTGTTCTACCGACAATATAGGTTTACATTTAAAGAACATATATGCCAGTCAGGAGTTGCAGAAAGATGCAACTACCGAGTTTTTCTCGGTAGTTCAAATGGAGGGTGAGCGTCAGGTAAATAGAAAAACGTTGTTTTACAACTTGGATGCCATTATCTCTGTGGGTTATCGTGTAAACAGTATCAGGGCTACACAATTCCGCCAGTGGTGTACCTCTGTCATTCGCCAGTTCTCTATCCGTGGCTATGTGATAGACAAGAAACGTATGGAAAACGGCTCATTTATTGGCGAGGACTATTTCGAGCATTTATTGGCAGAAATCCGTGAAATCCGCCTTAGCGAACGTCGTTTCTATCAAAAACTTACGGATATTTATTCTACAGCCATTGATTACAATCGTGATGCACCTACCACACGGTTATTTTTCAAAAAAGTACAGAACAAAATGCACTATGCAGTACACGGTCAGACAGCCGCAGAACTAATTGTAAATAGAGCCAATGCTGAAAAAGAACACATGGGACTGACTACGTGGGAGAATGCTCCTGACGGGAAAATAGTCAAGACCGATGTAAGTATTGCCAAGAACTATCTGAAAGGTATAGAGTTGGAAGATATGGGACGTTTGGTCAATGCCGTGTTGGATATGGCTGAGCGTATGGCGAAGCGTCATATACCTATGACAATGGAGGACTGGGCAAAACGTATTGACATCATTCTTGAAGCCGGTGGCGATGCAGTCCTTCCAGATGCAGGTAAGGTTACGGCAGAATTCGCCAAGAAATTTGCCGAAACCGAATTTGAGAAATACCGTGTCATTCAAGACCGTTTGTTTAGCTCGGATTTCGACCGTTTTAATGATGGTGACAACTTGTTGCCATTTGATATTAACCCTGATAATGAATAGTGACTATGACAAATAATAACGATAAAAAAGTCCTCAATGTTCCCCCTTCAACAGATAAGGGAAATGCAATCCGTAATGTGCCGCCTTTGAGATTTCCGGAGTTTAGTGGGGAGTGGAAAGAAGAGCAATTAGATAGCATTGCTACTTTGTCAAAAGGGGTTGGGATATCTAAAGAACAACTTTCTGAGGTGGGCGAGCCATGTATCCTATATGGTGAATTATATACTAAGTACAAATCTGAAATCATCAAGCAAATTGAAAGTAAGACTGATATAGACTGTTCAAAACTCAAAAGGAGCAAAGCAAATGATGTAATCATTCCTTGTTCTGGTGAAACCGCCGTTGATATTGCCACTGCACGATGTGTCCCATTTGATAATATTCTATTCGGAGGTGATTTGAATGTCATTAGCTTGCATAAATATGATGGCGCATTTATGAGCTATCAGTTGAATGGTAAGCGTAAATATGATATTGCAAGAGTAGCTCAAGGCGTATCTGTTGTTCATCTATACGGAGATCATTTAAAAGCAATTAAAACCTACAATCCAACTTTACCCGAACAACAAAAAATAGCCAAATTATTATCACTTCTTGACGAGCGCATCGCTACCCAAAACAAAATCATTGAGGATTTGAATAAGCTAAAGTCTGCGATTTCAGAATGTATTTTCAATAGCATCAAAGGTGATGTTGTTATGTTATCTGAGATATGCGATATTGTTAAGGGCAAACAAATCAATGGAGAATATCTCTCTGAAAGTGGTGAATATTATGTAATGAATGGCGGAACTGAACCATCTGGCTATTATAGCGAATACAATGTCAAAGCTAACACAATTTCAATAAGTGAGGGAGGCAATTCTTGTGGATATGTACAATTCAATAACTTTCCTTTTTGGAGCGGCGGGCATTGTTATTCCCTTCAGAACATAGCAGACATTGTTGATAATCTGTACTTGTACCATTATCTGAAATCAAAAGAAGAAGCCATAATGAAACTCCGAATAGGTTCTGGTTTGCCCAATATTCAAAAAAAGGACTTGGCAATGTTCAAAACTATAGTACCGCCATTTGAACAGCAAATAACAATCTCAACTTTTCTGTCATCGCTTGAAAGAAAAGCCGAGATTGAAGAAAGAATACTAAATGTCATGCAGAAACAAAAGTTATATCTATTGCAGCAGATGTTCATATAAACATTTGGTGTAATAGAAACTTTTTCTGTTTTTGTAATAGTTCCAAGAAATCTATCTCCAGTTTGATTTCTTGGACTAATGTAGATAGCCGCTTCCCAGTTTGTTGCTGTACTTCAACCGTTGGAATGCAAAGCGGAATATTGCACAATCCTTCATAAGATAAGCATTGTCTAACACTGCCCTCTAATCTCTTTTGTATTTCAGTGAAGAATTGCTTAGACTCAAAATAGTAATCAAGGTATTCGGGGAATAGGTTATCCTTTGTACGGAAACAAATGTACATAGGACTTACTATACCTCTATTAAATGTGGTAAGACGAGCAATTGAACCAACATTTATTCTTGCTGGGTTAAAGGCAAAACAATTTCTTTCTACTATTTTATAGTTTGATATATCATCACTTGCAACGCTCCTGTTCTCAAATTGTTCACACTGCTGGATGAAGCCTTGACTATTGCTGACGGATAAAACATTTTGGATTGCACTATCTTTATTCCGTTTTGAAGTCTGTTCAATGAAATCGCCTATGTGCGTATTTCCTTTAGTTTTGTGAGTATATTCCATTTCAATAATCGCAGACCTACAAAATAAACAATCCTTAATCAAGGGAATTGCACAGAATATAACTTGCAGTAACAAACCAAATGTGCACATATCTGAATGTTTGGAATGTAGTTCTTCCACTCTACAAGAAAGTGATGTTTTTGAGCATGGCGCATATCCTGTTTACGGTGCAAATGGCATTGTTGGCTACCTTGATAATTATAACACAGAGAATGAAGCTGTCTATATTATCAAAGATGGTTCAGGAGTTGGGACAGTTTCTTATGTTACTGGCAAATGTTCAGCAACTGGAACTTTGAATATATTGCAAGCCCCAAATGGTTACTCGCTTCGATACCTCTATTATTTACTGAAGGTTTTCAACTTTGAACCATATAAAACAGGAATGGCAATACCTCATATATACTTCAAAGATTATGGTAAAGCCAAGATATTTTGTCCGCTATATTCCGAACAACTCAAATATGCAACATTGTTGTCAACAATAGATGACAAACTTTCTACTGAACAAGATATTCTGAAAAGTCTAAATTTAGAGAAGCAATACTTACTTTGTCAGATGTTTATATGAACATCTGACGAAGTAGATACCGCTTTTGACATAAGAGCATTTTCATAATACTATTCTCTACATCTAATTTTTGTTCTAAAGTAGAAAGAAATGAATATACACTATACTGTGTTTCTTTTGAAGGTATTACCACTTTCAACTTTTGAAATGTATCAAGTCTTAATGAGGGTACTGTTGAACCTACAGCATTTCTAATGAAGTATGAATTCTGCGTCTTTAGGAAGAAATATAAGAATTGAGGATTTACAGCTTCATTAAAATCACATATTGCGTAACATCTTTGGTGTAAAGCGAATTTGCCATTATAATATCGAGGCATAAATTCAGTCCCCTCACCTGGATATATGATTGATTCTTTATCAAACAAAAATGTTGGCAAATATTTTACATCCTCTGACCTATCAAAGAAAGGATACAAACCAACCCTGTATTCTACTGAGGCATCTTGTACGTTACTGTTCCCATTTGTAATTGTGGCTATATCTCCCAATCTATATTCATTTCCTTGTATTAAGGCAAAAATTTTGCAATTAATTCCCTTGATTAAGGACTCGTATTTCTCAATGATTTTGTTTTGGGTGGTGATGCGTTCATCTATCAACCGTAATAAAGCAGCTATTTTCTGTTGCTCTTGCAGTATAGGAAAATGAAGTTTTACTTTACTCAATCCGTCTTGTCCGATATTAAAATGTTGCGCTCCTGCACCCATAGGAATAATCTTTTTCCGGGCATAGGGACTTGCCAACAGATACCGAAAGAACATAGGATTGTATTCCGTTTTCTTTTTTCCTCGTATAACGAAACCTCCAAATACCGCTGGATTTTCGTCCATATAGACATTTGCTCTACCAACATCTTCCAAGGTTTCGGAGCTTCGTTGAAACAACATATCACCCTTTTCAACAGCAAATGCCACTTGTTCCTCTGGTGTTATTTTCACAGAAGTCCTGATGCAATCATAAGTAATAAAGTTGTTATTCAGAATATCCATAACAGATATGAACTTTATACCACTACCAAATTTGTTAGCACTGGGGTTTAATCCGTTCTTGAAATCCAAATATTCAGCTAAACAATGCTCCTTCCATTCCTCCGTAAACTCTGGAAATCTCAAAAGGGGAACTAATCACATTATCTTTCTCTAATTATAAGAACCAATTATTTAGAAATCATGATTTATAAAACAGTTAGAGAAATTGCAGGAGCTTGGAAAAAATACAAGCGTCCTTATGTGAAGCAGTCCACGATGGCAGCTTATGTGTTGATTTTGGAAAACCACATTCTTCCGTGTTTGGGAGATAAGGATTCCCTTTACGAACAAGAGGTACAAGCTTTTGTCTTGCAAAAGTTGGAAAAAGGTTTGAGTATTAAAACGATTAAGGACATTCTGATTGTCCTTAAAATGGTGATGAAGTTCGGGGTCAAGAATGAGTGGATGAACTATTACGAATGGGACATAAAATATCCTACGACTACCGTCAATAAAGAACTGGAAGTGCTATCTGTAGCTAATCACAGAAAGATTCTGAGCTATATCCAAAGCCATTTTACATTTACCGGGCTTGGCATTTATATTAGTCTTAGCACCGGATTACGTATCGGAGAAATATGTGCCTTAAAATGGAGCGACATCAATGTTGTTGACGGTACCATAACGGTCAGCCGCACTATCGAACGTATTTATATCATTGAAGGCGAGAAAAAACACACAGAACTTGTTATCAACACACCTAAAACCAAGAACTCCTGCCGGGAAATACCTATGAGCAAAGAATTACTTGCAATGATAAAGCCATTGAAAAAGGTACTTAATGACGATTTTTATGTGCTTACTAATAACGAACGTCCGACAGAGCCACGCACGTATCGTAATTACTATAATAATCTGATGGTGAAGCTTAACATACCCAAATTGAAGTATCATGGTCTGCGTCATAGCTTCGCTACACGTTGCATTGAAGCTGGGTGTGACTATAAAACCGTAAGTGTATTGTTGGGGCACTCAAATATCTCAACCACGCTTGACCTTTATGTCCATCCAAACATGGAACAGAAAAAGCGTTGCATCACCAAAATGTTCAAGTCATTGGGGAAATAGTACGTTTGTATGTATATAGTGGATAAGTGAAACATCAGGCTTCCCGACTTTGGAGAGGAAGCCCGGCGGCAAGGCTTTCGAGTGTAACCCGAAAGGTTTTGAGTTACTCAAAACATACCTTGCTGCTTCCACTTTTCAGGAGTAACCGAAAAGCCTTTGAGTAACTCAAAGGACACCTTGCTGATTTCAGGTGAAATCAATAATCCGTCAAGAAACGGATTGAGAAAATAGCTATTACTTCGGCTCTCAAAGTATCGTTTTCCGATGCCTAAGCTGCCTAAAAGAAGAATAGGAACTGAGGGATAATATCCTTTTGGGGATGTTGGTGGGATATATATGCATGTTAGTGCAAATGGTCGTACGCAGGCATACGCTAATAAAAAGCTGCAAGTTATTAGGATTGATATAGAATATAAAGAATGTATCAAAATGGTAATATTTTGATTTACAATACAATATCACCATTTTACCGATAACGTACTGACATGCTGTTTTATTGACGTATTGACATACTGACTTATTGTCGTACTGGCGTGTTGTTGTACTTCAGTACAGCAACGTATAAAGGATTCAGCAACAGATTGCCGATTAAAATATAAGAATATTGGATACAGCCATTCAATATTGCACTATTTCAGTGGAAAAATCAATGTGTGTTACAATGAATCTGTATAGAATGGCTTGTATCGTTAATTACAGAAACGTATTAGCATATACAAATGACATTTTATCGTTGAAGTGGTAGATGCTATCCCTATTGCCGGGATAAAACAAGCACTGACTGTTATCCGTAGAGTATCACATAACCTTCAAGATAGAGGGATGATAAAAAATTATATTTGGAAGTCCGATTTTCTCCATTTTTCAGTGGAATAGTTTTGGTAATGAGGGAGAAAAATACTACTTTTGCACATGAGAAAAGTGTTCTTTTGATTAGTGCAGAACATTGCAGAATAGAGAAGCTCGCTGGTTTCCTAATCGTTACCTGTCAAGCTGACAATATTTGTAAGTTTCTTGTTTTCAATGGGTAAGAAAAAGTAATATGTCTTGCAAGGTGAAAGGTAATGTTTTTATTTATGCCGCACAAATCTGCAATCTCTTTTAAATAAGAATTAAGTTTTTGGTTGCTTAATACGGGCAGAAGCTGTCCTTTCGGAAGCTGTCCTTCATACTTCTGGAGAAGCATCTGCGGAATTTTCAACAGCGGCACGTTTACCGGAGTATCCGTCTTGTGCCGGTGTATCATAATCCAGGGCTTTCCGTCAAACGAGATTTTGATGTCATTTGCCTTCAGCTCCCTCACGTCCACATACGACAATCCCGTATAACATGAAAACAGGAACACGTCCCTTACCTGTTCAAGCCTTTTGGTCGGGAACTTCTTCTTCATTATCTTTTGTAGTTCCGCATCCGTCAGATACCCCCTGTCCACCCGCTTCAGTCTGATTTTGTAGTTCGAGAACGGGTCGGTGTAAATCCAGCCGTTGTTCTTGGCGATGATTACAATCATCTTGAATGTCTGCATGAATTTAGCAGTGGTATTCTCATTGCATTTGCTTTCCGTTCTCAGATAGTTCTCAAAGTCCGTGATGAACATGTGATTGATTTCTTTCAGCGAAATATCCGAAATATTATATTTCGCCTTCATAAATTCTTCCAGCCTGCGGTAACAACGGTCATACTTCGCGAGGGTGGCAGGTGTCTTGCTGATACCGACCAGTTTCCTTGCGTCATCGTTGTGTTTTTTGAACAGTTCCAGCAGCGTCCTCTGTTTCGCCGTTATCCCAAGAAAAGCATTGCGTACTTTCTCCACCGTAACAAATGACTCGTGAACTTCAATGTCCCGATAATGGTTTTTCAATGAGGTGCGGATGTCTTCCAGCGTTTCATTCAGCTGACGTGCTTTCAGAGTGTTGCCTTTCGCCTTACCCAATGCAGTATCCCATTTATCCGGCTCTATATCCAGTTTTGAGCTGAATTGAGAAATTTCACCGTTAAGCGACAGGCGAATCATAATACCCGCTTTTCCTTCCTTGTTCAGATAGTTCTTTCTTAGATAGAACAGAATCTTAAATGTACTTTTACTCATATCCTATTTTAATTTTTAGTTCCGATACAATGGGGGTAATGACTTCCCGTTGCAAAGGAAAAACAAATAATTTGGTTACGAGCAGACATTTGAATGTCAATGAGCGACAAATCAAGGACTTACATCGAAAATCGTTACAGAAGATTTTCCCGATTTTCCTGTAACGATTTTGTAACGGAACTTTGTCAGAAGTGGGCATTTTAATGTCTTTCGGTTGTCTGCCGACTAAATAGAAAAAGTCCCGTAAAACATTGATTTTACGGGACTTGTCTTAACTTGACTACCTAATGTCTTAGGTTTCAGCGGAGAGACAGGTTCTATCACCTACCATTTCAAACAATATCACAAGCTCGTAATATCTTGTTAATTACCAAGTTATTACAAAGTAAACAGAAAATAAAATATCTCTTAATATCTTTGCATATCTCACTTTTTGGGTGTATTTTTGGGTGTCAATTTTCAAACACACCCAATTATGAATATCAAAAGAAACATCATTTTCGCACTGGAAAGCCGGAAGAAAAACGGCGTGCCAATCACAGAGAATGTACCTATCCGTATGCGTGTGATATTCGCAAGCCAGCGCATAGAGTTTACAACGGGCTACCGCATTGACACAGCCAAATGGGATGCGGACAAACAAAGGGTAAAGAACGGATGCACAAACAAACTGAAGCAAAGCGCATCCGAAATCAATGCAGACCTGCTAAGACAGTACACGGAGATACAGAACATCTTCAAGGAGTTTGAAGTACAGAACGTACTCCCCACACCCGCACAGATAAAGGACAGTTTCAATGCAAGGATGAAGGATGCACCAGCCACAGAGCAGGAAATAGCCGAAGAACCTAAAACCAGCTTTTGGGAGGCGTTCGAGGAGTTTGTAAGGGAATGCGGAAAACAGAACGACTGGACAGACGCAACCTACGAAAAATTCGCTGCGGTAAAAAACCACCTGAAACAGTTCAGGAATGAACTTTCCTTTGACACGTTCACCGAGAACGGTCTGAATGACTATGTGGACTTCCTGCGTAACAAGAAGGACATGCGCAACAGCACCATAGGCAAGCAGATAGCCTTCCTGAAATGGTTCCTACGCTGGAGTTTCAAGAAAGGGTACAATCAGAACATGGCTTATGACAGCTTCAAACCCAAGCTGAAAAACACACCCAAGAAAGTGATATTCCTCACATGGGAGGAACTGAACAGACTGAAAGACTACAAGATACCCCCGACCAAGCAATACCTTGAACGGATAAGGGACGTCTTTCTGTTCTGCTGTTTCAGCGGGCTGCGCTATTCGGACGTATACAACCTCAAACGGAGTGACATAAAGCCAGACCATATAGAAGTGACTACTGTCAAGACAGCGGACAGCCTTATCATAGAGTTGAACAACCACAGCAAGGCGATACTGGAAAAATACAAGGACGTACACTTTGAAGACCATAAAGCACTTCCGGTCATCAGCAATCAGAAGATGAACGATTATTTGAAAGAACTGGGGGAGCTTGCAGAAATCAACGACCCGGTAAGGGAAACTTACTACAAGGGAAATGAACGCATAGATACCGTCACACCCAAATACGCCTTGCTGGGAACCCATGCCGGAAGACGGACATTCATCTGTAACGCTTTGGCATTGGGCATCCCCGCACAAGTGGTGATGAAATGGACGGGACACAGCGACTACAAGGCGATGAAGCCCTACATAGACATAGCCGACGACATCAAGGCTAATGCAATGAACAAATTCAACCAACTGTAACCGCAAGAATATCATGGAAGAAAGAATAACCTCAATGATACCCCGTTACGGGAAACTCAACAAAATATACACCGAAATAATGTCCGGCGGCAGTTTCTCTTTTGAGAAGCAGCAGCTCATTTCCGATTTTTACAGAGAGTACGGAGACACGCAGCCCTTTGAAACCGCACTTATCAGTCTCATGCTTGAAATGGACGCCGCGCACTTCTCCATATTGCTGAACAGCCTGAAACGTGAGATTGAAAGCAACATCTCGACTTACAACACCTGCAAGGAGTTTTTCGACCGTCTCGATACCGGATATGTCTGCCGACAGCATGAAAGCCGTTTTGACTGGGGTATTGACAGACAGATG
>ERZ791740.914-NODE-914-length-19766-cov-3.579676_pt1 | contig 19766 bp, 13 predicted proteins | sample MGYA00510041_ERZ791740 | MGnify/ENA primary metagenome ERZ791740 (study PRJEB30046, sample SAMN00791959) | human gut metagenome | study: EMG produced TPA metagenomics assembly of the A metagenome-wide association study of gut microbiota in type 2...
GAAATGGAGGAATGAGCCGATTGCTTACATTGTTACTTATGCATCGATCCGGTTATATAGTGGGAAAATATATCAGTATAGAAAAGTTAATAGAAAAAACAAAGGAAGAATATTACGAATCACTGCAACAGAGTTCTTTCGGATGGTATGAGGAACAAAACGATTATGAACCGTTTGTACATTATATGCTAGGAATTATTGTGGCGGCGTACAGGGAGTTTTCATCCAGAGTTAGACTTTTAACCACGGAGAAGATGTCGAAGTCGGAACGTGTAAGGGAGATTATCAGAGGCACTGTGGGCACAATAACAAAATCAGAAATTTTGGAGAGATGTCCCGATATTAGCCAGATGACGGTTCAGAGGGCACTGGCAGAATTGCTGGAGACAGAACAAATAGTTAAAATTGGTGGAGGAAGATATACAAAATATACATGGAACAATGACAAAGAAGGAGATTAGAAAGCATGATTACGGGAGAACTGAAAAATAAGATTGATGGTTTATGGGATGTGTTTGCTGCGGGAGGACTAGTCAATCCATTGGAAGTAATTGAGCAGATTACATATCTGATGTTTATACATGATTTGGATGATTCTGATAATATGAGAGCGAAGGAAAGCGCTATGCTGGGGCTTCCTTATAAAAGCATTTTTGCTGAAGAGGTGAAGATTGGGGAGAGAACCATAGAGGGGAATCAATTAAAATGGTCTGTATTCCATGACTATTCCGCTGACAAAATGTATTCTGTAATGCAGGAATGGGTGTTCCCGTTTATTAAGACGCTGCACAGTGACAGAAACAGTGCCTATTCGAAATACATGGATGATGCGATTTTTAAGTTGCCAACGCCATTGGTCTTGTCTAAGGTGGTAGATTCATTGGATGAGATTTATAAGATTATGAATGAAATGCAGTCAACAGATGTAAGGGGAGATGTTTATGAATATCTTTTATCAAAGATTGCTCAGTCGGGACGAAATGGACAATTTCGTACGCCAAGACATATTATTCGCATGATGGTAGACCTAATGGAGCCATCCAGTGACGAAGTGATTTGTGATCCGGCGTGTGGAACCTCTGGTTTTTTAGTCGCTGCCGGTGAATATTTTAAGGAGAACAAAAAAGAAGAAATTTTCTTTGATAAACAGAAAAAAGATCATTATATGAATCATATGTTTCATGGATTTGATATGGATAGAACCATGCTTCGTATTGGTGCAATGAATATGATGACACATGGTATAGATAATCCTTTTATTGAGTATAGGGACAGTTTATCTGATCAAAATCCTGACAGAGAAAAATATTCCTTAGTGTTAGCCAATCCTCCTTTTAAGGGAAGCCTTGACGCGGAGGCTGTTTCCGGAGATTTACTGAAGGTTTGCAAAACCAAAAAAACTGAGCTTTTGTTTCTTGCACTGTTTTTGCGTATATTAAAAATCGGGGGACGGTGTGCCTGCATTGTACCAGATGGTGTATTGTTTGGTTCATCAACAGCGCATAAAGCTATTCGGAAAGAAATTGTTGAAAATCAACGACTGCAGGCTGTTATTTCAATGCCTTCCGGTGTATTTAAACCTTATGCAGGTGTATCCACGGCGATTTTGATTTTTACCAAAACTGAGCACGGTGGAACAGATAATGTATGGTTTTATGACATGCATGCGGATGGTTATAGCTTGGATGATAAAAGGTCTCCTGTTGAAGAAAACGATATTCCGGATATCATCGAGCGATTCAAACATTTAGACAAGGAAATGGAACGGAAACGTACAGAACAGTCATTTATGGTGCCTAAACAGGAAATTGTAGACAATGCATATGATCTTAGTATAAATAAGTATAAAGAAATAGAGTATATTCCGGTAGAATATCCACCAACATCGGAGATTATGGCTGATATCCGTAAGATTGAGGCGGAGATTAGCGTTGAGATGGATGAATTGGAAAAGCTACTTGGCTTATAAGAAACGTCGATTTGCAGATGACAGAAAAATTCGGATTTGTGAGGGATGATGAAGATGGAAATGGTGTATGTAGAAGATTGTTGTGAAATACTCGATTCTATGCGAGTGCCTATTACTGCATCTGATAGAATAGCAGGAGAATATCCTTATTATGGGGCAAATGGTATTCAAGACCATGTTTCTGATTATATTTTTGATGATGAACTGGTTTTACTGGCCGAGGATGGTGGAAATTTTGGTTCAAAGGAAAGACCTATTGCTTATAGAGTTTCTGGTAAGTGTTGGGTTAATAATCATGCTCATGTCTTAAAACCAAAGGCAGGATTAGATGTAGATTATTTGTGCTATTCGCTTATGTTCTATGATGTTGATGGAATGGTTAATGGAGCTACGAGACAGAAGTTAACTCAAGCGGCTATGCGGAAGATGAAGATTCCACTAAGATCTATTGAAGAACAAGTGCATGTAGTTGATGAGTTGAATCGAGTAATAAAGATAAAAGAACAAAGACAGCAGGAATTAGCGTTATTAGATGAGATTATCAAAGCCCGATTTGTCAAGATGTTTGGTAGTATTCATGAAAGTACAAAATATCCATATATTGCGGTAAAAGATTTAACGAATGTCATAAGTGGAGGTACACCAAGTCGAGATAGAACAGAGTATTGGAATAATGGTACAATCCCTTGGGTAAAGACTACTGAGTTGCAAAACAATGTAATAAAGAATGTGGATGAGCATATTACAGAGTCAGGACTAGCAGGTTCATCTGCAAAACTGGTACCTATTGGAACTGTTTTAGTTGCTATGTATGGTCAGGGGAAGACAAGAGGGATGACTGCTTATCTGGGGATTGAGGCTTCTACAAATCAGGCATGCGCTTGTATTTTACCATCTGAAAAGATAGATTCTATGTTTATGTGGAAGTATTTTGAATTATCATATGATAAATTACGTAGTTTAGCTCAAGGCGCAGGACAGCCAAATTTGAATGGAAATATGATTAAAAATTTTAAGGTGTTAGTTCCGCCGATAGAGTTACAAAATGAATATGTTGCTTTTGTAGAACAAGTCGACAAATCAAAAGTTATAGCGTACACTATATACATGAACTATAGTAATAGGAGGAGTTGCCATGGAAACAAATTTTGATTATTTGAAAAAGGAGAAAAAATTTTCATCCTTTGCAAATGTTGCGATATCTGCAGAGCGGATTATAATAATGGATCCTGAAGCGAGCATAATAAACAGTCGTCGTGCGATGGAGTTTGCCATTAAATGGATGTATTCTGTAGATTCAGAATTAGAAATGCCTTATCGCGATAATTTGCATAGTTTGATGAATGCCGAAGACTATAGACAAATTATTGGAGTTGATCTCTGGAAGAGAATGGATTATATCCGTAGATGTGGCAATAATGTAGCGCATAGCAGTAAGAAAATGGGACGGGATGAAGCTATGCTCTGCTTGGAGAATCTTTTTATTTATTTAGACTATATTGCTTATTGCTATTCGGATGTGTATGAGGAACATCAATTTGACCCCTCTATTATTTATGAGCGAATTCAAAAGGAGAAAAAATCAAAGGAAGATTCACAGGCTATCAAGGAACTGTTGGTGAAAGAGCAGGAAAAGTATGCAAAGCAGGAAGTTGATTTGCAGAAATTAATGGAAGAGAATGCTTCCCTGAAACAAGAATTATCCTTGAGAAGAAAGGAACAACAGCCATCATATGTTCCGAAACCGTTAGATTTGTCTGAATATAAAACCAGAAAACTTTATATTGATTCCATGCTGACAGAAGCAGGCTGGATAGAGGGCAAAGATTGGATGAATGAGGTTGAATTATCAGGCATGCCAAATAAATCCGAAGTTGGAATTGCAGATTATGTTCTTTATGATGACATGCATAGACCATTGGCTGTCATAGAGGCGAAACGGACATGCGTGGATGTTTCTAAGGGACGTCAGCAGGCAAAATTGTATGCGGATATTTTAGAGCAGCAATATCAGAGAAGACCGGTGATCTTTCTAACCAATGGATTTGAAACGCATATTATTGATGGTCAGTATCCGGAGCGGAAATGTGCAACCATTTATTCCAAGAGAGATCTTGAAAAATGGTTTAATTTACTAAGCATGAAGACAAGCCTAAAGCACATTACGGTGGACAAGAAAATAGCTGGGCGTTACTATCAGGAAGCAGCGGTTAAGAGTGTATGTCAGAGCTTTGGCGAGAAGAATCGAAGGAAAGCTTTGCTTGTTATGGCAACAGGATCAGGTAAAACCAGAACGGTTATTGCACTTTGTGATGTGCTTTTGAAAGCCGGCTGGGTGAAAAATATTCTTTTCCTGGCTGATCGCAATTCATTGGTTACTCAGGCGAAAAGAAGTTTTGTGAATTTATTGCCGAGTTTATCATGTACAAACCTTGTAGAAGATAAAGGAAACTATACGGCTCATTGTGTGTTTTCTACATATCAGACTATGATGAATTGTATTGACACCATCAGCGATGAGCAAGGAAAACTATTTACGAGTGGACATTTTGATCTGGTGATTTGTGATGAGGCACACAGATCCATTTACAATAAATACAAAGACATTTTTAATTATTTTGATGCACCATTAGTAGGTCTTACAGCGACTCCAAAAGATGAGATTGATAAAAATACATATGAAGTATTTGAACTGGAAAATGGTGTGCCGACGTACGGCTACGATCTGGCACAGGCAGTGAAGGATGGTTATCTTGTTGACTATGTTTCTGTGGAATCGAAATTGAAATTTATTGAACAGGGAATTATGTATGATGATTTATCAGAGGAAGATAAGGAAGCGTATGAAAACACCTTTGAAAATGAAAATGGAGATATACCAAAACACATAGAATCTTCGGCGTTAAATACATGGATTTTTAATGAAGATACGATCCGGCGAGTGTTGAATATTTTGATGAATAATGGACTTAAGATTGATTATGGACAAAAAATTGGTAAGACAATTATTTTTGCGAAAAACCATGCTCATGCAGAAAAGATTCTGGAGATTTTTCATAAAGAATATCCACATCTTCCGGATTATGCAAAAGTTATTGATAATTACATGACTTATGCACAAAGTGCTATTGACGAATTTTCTGATCCGAAAAAAATGCCACAGATAGCCATTTCGGTAGATATGTTAGACACAGGTATTGACGTGCCGGAGACACTCAATTTGGTGTTTTTTAAGAAGGTTATGAGCAAGGCAAAATTCTGGCAAATGATTGGAAGAGGAACGAGGCTTTGTCCCGGACTTCTGGATGGAGAAGATAAGCAGAAATTTTATATTTTTGATTTTTGTGGTAATTTTGAGTTTTTCCGAATGAATAAAGGGAAGGCAACGGCTAATATGATAGCCCTGCAAGGTGCGATTTTTAACCTTAAATTTGAAATTTCCTATAAACTCCAGAAAATGGAGTATCAAGTGGAGCGTTTAATTAATTATAGAAACGCCCTGATACAGCAAATGAGTGACAAGGTGAAGGAATTGCCAAGGGACAATTTTGCAGTAAGACAACATTTAAGGTATGTTGAGTTATATTCGACAGAAGCAAATTATCAGGAGCTTACTTATGAGGATACATTAATCGTTCGGGAGGAAGTGGCACCATTGATTCTTCCGGATAAAGACGAGGTCAGCGCAGTGCGGTTTGATGCATTAATGTATGGCATAGAATTAGCGTATTTGCTTGGCAAGAAATATAAAAAAGCAAGAACGGATCTTTACAAAAAGGTTTCCGGGATTGCCGGAGTTGCAAATATTTTGGAGATACAGGCACAGTCTGATCTTATTGACAAAATTCTAAATACGGATTATATGGAGACAGCCGGGATTAATGAATTTGAGGAAGTTCGTGAAAATCTCAGAGATTTGATGAAGTATATTCCGAAGGTGAGCGTACGTTATGATACCAATTTTGAAGATGACCTTTTGTCTATGGAATGGAAGGATGCCGAACTTGAGAATGATGATTTAAAAAATTATAAGGCAAAAGCAGAACACTATATTCGTCAGCATCAGGATAATGCTGTGATTACAAAATTAAAAACAAATAAACCATTGAATATGGAAGATATTAAGAAGCTGGAAGAAATTTTATGGAAGGAAGTTGGAACAAAGCAGGATTATGAGAATGAGTGTGGAACAAAACCTTTGGGAGAGTTTGTGAGAGAAATTGTGGGGTTAGATATGAATGCTGCCAAGGAGGCTTTTTCAGAATATCTAACAAATACAAATATGGATAGCAGGCAAATATACTTTGTTAATCAGATTATAGAATATATTGTTCATAATGGGATGATGAAAGATTTGTCGGTGCTTCAGGAATCTCCATTTACTGATCGTGGAAGTGTTGTAGATGTATTTACAGATTTAACAGTTTGGGCGGGGATTCGTAACATTATTGAGGCGATCAACGCTAACGCAATTGCTGCGTAAGGGAGTCGTATATGTTTGTAACGGCGTATCCGTACTACAGTTGTGCATTCCCCAAAATTGGGAGCTACGGTGCAAGCAGTGGATTCCCGGTATATGGCAGCAAGCTGTAATCTCTGCCGTGTGATCAATACTTGCAATAAGACAAATAGTAAATAACATCGAAACCGTTAAAGGATGCATGTGTCTAAGACAACAACCGGCATCCGTCAGGAGTGAAACGGTTCCGGTGTTATTTTTTTGTCTAAATGGAGCAGAAATGTCTTTTTTGGTATGGATGTCGCCGTAAATTCATGATACGATAATACACGGTTAGGATAAACTAACGAGACGTAAACTTCGTACAACAAGTATTGACTGCGCCCATAATATTTCTTATGTCCTGAAGGGCAGATAGCCATTTTGCCTCGGAAAGCAAATTAATCCATGAGCTGTGACTAAAAAATTGTCTTGTCACTAACGGATTTCGAAAAGACTAATTGCTTTGCTGCTTTGATGTTTGATGAACACATCCTCCCGGATTCGCCCCGAGGTGGGAATCGGATGTTTCGAGAGGCACTTGCACCCGCCGGTACTTACGCCCCAAGTTTCAAAATTCCCCTCTTAATCTACTTGGCACTTGGGGCGTTATGTACCGCTGCGTGGTGCAGTGGTAGCGGGAGCGTGCCGTCCGAAACAGCTGAGCCCACCTATGGGGCTCAGTCGTACGGATGCGTATTTATCAAAGCATTGCAAAGCAAAGTCTTTTCAGAAATCCTACTGATCTGCGTCAATTTTTTAGTCACAGCTCATGGATTTACAAATGCCCGGGCAGGCAAAATGTTATTGCGTGTAATCGGACATAAGAAATATTATGGGCGCAGAGATAGATTATGTGAGCGAAGTTTGAGCGACAAAGTGATTGAGATCAGAAAGGCATGAGAATGGATGTGAATAAACAGGCGATTGCCAATCTTGGCAACAATGTCAAAACAATTGTGAAAAACGAGAATTGCTCGGTGCTGATGCTAAATGATACCACGGGTGAGGGTGTGATGACTGTATATCAGGTGATGCCCGGTGTGATGATCTGCTTCTCGGATATCCATATGGAGAAATGTGATTCTGAATTTGAACTGCAGAAGGATCGGCGGGTGTTCTGTTTGGATCACTGCCGTGAGGGCAGGATCGAGATGGAGGTACAGCCGGGGGTGTTCAGTATTATGCAGGAGAACGAGCTGCGGTTGGATAATAGGGAGAATCATAAGGGAATGACATGCTATCCGCTCCGCCACTATCACGGAGTCAGCGTATTTATGGATGTGGATGAGGCACAGCAGGCACTTGACGAGATGTTTCACGGCTTCAGCGTTGATATTTCCAGACTGCGAGAGCGCTACTGTAACCGGGAAAAGCCGTGTATCCTTCATAAGGACGAGGAACTTGCGCGTATTATTTCCGGACTTTATCAGAAGAATCTCGAGCGGCCGGAGATGGCAGCGTCAAAGGAATATTACCAGATCAAGGTCGTAGAGCTTTTGCTGTATCTTGAGACGATGACACCGGAGGACTGCAGTGAGACCAGACCGTACTATTACAGAACGCAGATGGAGAAGATCAGGGCGGTGCATGAGAAGATTACCGGTGATCTGAGCAAGCGTTTTACGATTGAGGAGCTGTCTTTAATGTATGAGATACCGGCGACAACGATGAAGAAGTGTTTTAAGGATGTATATGGAGATTCCATATACTCCTATCAGAAAAGATACAGGATCAATGTCGCGGCAAGCATGCTGGTCCGGGATGAAAACAGAGAAATCAGGGAGATCGCCTCCTGTGTGGGTTATGAAAATCCCGGAAAATTTTCCGTGGCATTTCGCAGTGTGATGGGTGTTTCTCCGGCAGAATACAGAATCAGGAAAGAAGGAAGGTTGGATTAATATGTCAGAAAACAAACAGGAAAAGAAGGATAGCTGGCTTAAGGTGCTGTTTCGCTATACCGATGGCAGTGAACGCAGGATGGGGTTGTCCGTGATCCTTTCCATTATCAGTGTGATCGGTGGACTTGTCCCGTATTATTGCATTTATCGGGGAGCAGACCTGTATATCCGTAATATAGGACAGGTTCCGATGCCTGAGATTATCCGGTGGTGTATCCTTGCACTGGTCTTTTATGTTGTAAAGATCGTGTGTTTTTCGGCGTCCACATGGATATCGCACATTGCAGCATACCATATTCTGGAGGGGCTGCGTCTCCGGCTGACGGATCGTTTTTTAAAGGCACCTCTGGGAGATGTCGAGGGACACAGCATCGGCGAGATTAAAAGCATTATGGTGGAAAAGATTGAGAATATGGAGCCACCTCTGGCACATATGATCCCGGAGGGCAGCGGTCATATTCTTCTGCCGGTTGTCAGTCTGGCTGCGCTTTGCTTTGTGGATGTTCGAATTGCACTGGCGGCGTTGGTGACGTTGCCGTTTTCGATGGTGCTGATGAGCCTGACGATGGTGATCAGTGGCAAGAGCTTTACGAAGTACGATGAGTCCAATGCGCATATGAACAGCACGATCGTGGAATACATAGAAGGTATTGAGGTAATCAAGGCGTTTGGCAGGGCAGGAACCTCCTATGAGAAATATTCCGGGGCAATCCTTGATTACAAAAAGTTCGTAATAAAGTGGTTATCCTCGACCTGGATTACAATGAAGCTGACTTTTGCATTGTTTCCGTCTACGATCCTTGGAACGCTGCCGGTTGGTCTGTATCTGACGATCCGTGGAAGGATCACGATATCCGAGCTGCTTCTTGCAGTGATGTTATCCATGTCAATGGTCACTTCCTTTGCCAAGATCGAAGTCTTCATGGAAAATATCCGTGAAATGAAATTTAACATCGAAAGCATTGAAGGACTGTTAAATATGAGAACACTGCCGCAGCCGGAGAAGCGCGTGGATTTAAAGAGTCATGATATTGTAATGTCGGAGGTACATTTCTCTTATACGGGCGATCAGAAGGATGAGGTGCTTCACGGAATTGATCTGGCGATGCCGGAGGGCGGCTACACGGCACTGGTCGGACCAAGTGGCGGCGGCAAGTCAACGGTTGCCAAGCTGATCTCCCGTTTCTGGGATGTGACAGAGGGTAGTATCACGATCGGCGGTGTTAATGTGAAGGATATGCCGCTTCAGCAGCTCTCGGAAATGGTAAGCTTTGTTACGCAGGATAACTTCTTATTCCGGTGCTCTATTCTGGAAAATATCCGCCTGGGCGATCCGAATGCGACGGATGAGCAGGTGAAGGAGGCGGCAAGAAAGGCGTGCTGTGAGGAGTTTATCAAGAAGCTTCCGATGGGCTATGATACACCGGCAGGAGAGGCAGGAAAACGTCTGTCCGGCGGCGAGAAGCAGCGTATTGCGATCGCACGTATCATGCTGAAAAATGCGCCGATCGTTATTCTGGATGAGGCAACGGCATTTACCGATCCGGAAAATGAGGATAAGCTGCAGAAGAGCATTGAAGCCCTGACAAAGGGACAGACGCTTCTTGTGATCGCGCACCGTCTGTCCACGATTGCCGATGCGGATCAGATCGTTGTTCTGAAAAACGGCTGTGTGGAGGCAAAGGGAACGCAGGAAGAACTGCTTGACAATTGTGCACTTTATCAGAGAATGTGGCAGGCACATGTGGGTGCGAGACACTGGGCTGTCGGAGAAAAGAAAGGAGGCGGAGAAGTATGTTTGGAACAGTAAAAAGAATTATTGCATGGTGTGGAGACTTTCGCAAGAATCTTTATATCGGCTTTGTATTCTCCTTCTTCTCCGGATGGTTTGCTGCCATGCCGGTGATCTGGGCGGCGTACGTGATCGGAAAGCTGGTGGAATACACCGGGAAAGGAAAGATGCTCACCACGGCGTGGGTCAGTAGAAGCATCGGTATACTGTTACTCTTTGTATTCTTAAGATTTCTGTTTGATTATCTGCGGGCAAGATTTCAGGAGGCGATCAGCTATGAACTGATCGCGAGAGACCGTCTGGCAGTAGGTGACGCGTTAAAGAGAGTATCCCTTGGATATTTTCAGAATATGAATACAAGCACGATCCTGAATTCGATCACAACCGGACTTCATACGCTGGAGGGCATGGGAATCCGTATGATCGACAATTTTGTCGGAGGATATCTTAATTTCATATGTATTCTTCTGTGGTTGTTTTATATTAAATGGCAGATAGGTCTGATCGCCATCACAGGAGCAGCGGTTTCTTTTGTATTTCTGCTGGTGATCTCCCGGTACAGCACACGGAATGCACCGGTGCTTGCGCAGGCAAACAGGGATCTGACCGGAGCGACTCTGGAGTATGCCAGAGGTCTTGCGGTCGTGAAATCCTTTGGCAGGGCAGGAGCATCCATGGGTGCCATGACGAAGGCATGCCGCGGCAGCAGAGACATCAATCTGAAAATAGAGTGGGGTTATATTCCATATAATGCATTTCATCTGCTGGCACTGAAAACGGCAAGTGTATTTATTGTGATCACAGCATTTTCCTTTGGGGTGATGGGACAGCTTGATTTTACGTCCGTGATCCTTGTCGTGCTGTTGTCCTTCCATATTTTTGGTTCGCTGGAGCCGATTTCCGACTGTGCGCATGTGCTGGCGGTGATCGATGACGCACTGGATCATTTGGACGCCCTGACCGGCGAATCCTTTATTGATGCGGACGGAAAAGACATTCCTCTTTCCAGGTATGATATCGAGTTAGAGCATGTTGATTTCTCCTATGGAGAGGGAGAGGAACGCAGACAGGTATTAAAGGATGTTACGGTGACGATTCCGGAGAATACGGTTACGGCAGTGGTTGGTCCGTCCGGAAGCGGTAAATCTACGATCTGTAATCTGATCGCCAGATTTTACGATGTGGACAATGGCAGTGTCCGTGTGGGAGGACATGACGTGCGGGAATTTACCTGTGACAGTCTGTTGTCCAATATATCGATGGTATTTCAGAATGTATATCTGTTCCATGATACGGTAAGGAACAATATTTGCTTTGGTAAGCCGGATGCAACAGAGGAGGAAATGATCGACGCAGCAAAGAAAGCATGCTGCCACGATTTTATCATGGCACTGCCGGAAGGCTACGATACCTTGATCGGCGAGGGCGGCGGCAGTCTGTCCGGTGGCGAGAAGCAGCGTATTTCCATTGCAAGAGCGATCCTTAAAGACGCCCCGATCATCATACTGGATGAGGCAACGGCGAGTGTGGATCCGGAGAATGAGCATCTGATTCAGGCAGCAATCTCAGAGCTGACAAAAGGCAAGACGATCGTGACGATCGCACATCGTCTGGCAACGATCGAGCAGGCGGACCAGATCCTTGTTGTGGACGACGGTCGGGTGGTTCAGTGCGGAACGCATCAGGAGCTTGTCAAGGTACCGGGCAAATACAGAGACTTTGTGGATATCCGGAAAAGATCGGAGGGCTGGCAGCTTACCGGTTGAGGCTTTGTGGATCTTTTGTGTTTTCGTGGCTGGCGTTTGTTTCGCCACTGCTCCAAGTTCATCAAACGATAAAGGCTCGCTGTATAAATATCTCTGGAAAGAGTAAGAGCGAAACATCCGGTAAAATGTTTCGCTCTTGTGTGCTTTCTTATGGAATATTATGACGTTGTATACATGAGAAATGTCTACTTGCCAAGAACTTCTTTTATACTGTTTAATACTACATCCTTTTCGAATGGTTTTGTGATAAACTGTTTTGCACCGTATTTTAAGGCTTCTAAAACCTTGGACTGCTGACCGGCGGCGGTGATCATGATGACCTTTGCATCCGCATTGATCGCAAGGATCTTCTGCAGTGCCTCAATACCGTCCATCTTCGGCATTGTGATATCGAGAGTGACAAGATCGACCGGATGCTGTTCAAACATCTCTACGGCTTCCTCGCCGTTGGTAGCCTCTGCGACTACGGAATAGCCCTCTTCCTCAAGAAGGTTTTTGAGGATCACACGGGACATTCTGGAATCGTCAACCACAAGGATGGATCCCTTTGCATCGGCACTGACTTCATAAACCTTCTTCTCGTTGGAAGAGGAGTGGTATGGGGTAGTGCCCGGTTTCACTGCATCATTGTCTGCGATCACAAGAGTTACTTTATGATCCTCAATGAAGATCGGCAGGATATGGAAATCACCCTCCACGGACTGATCCTTATAAGCAAATACCGGTTCCAGTTCAAATTCCTTATCGTGTTCACTCTGATCAGATGCGAACAATCCGTTATTGACGTTGATAAACTCACACACAGCATCCAGTGTATCGGCTGCATCATTCTGAGCAACACCGGAGAAATTATCGGCGATCAGAGAAAATGCCTGATCGGAAGACTCCTCTGCGAGTGCGAGACAGAGATTTGTACTGCCTGTCAGCTTCTGACCGGCAAGTGCACTGTATGGCAGAGACTTTACATGCCGGATCCGGCCGATATAGAAATCTCTGGATACGAAACGGTTGATATTGCGGACAACGAGACCGGCAAGCTCTGTGATCAGAGGATTGGCGGCACATGCAAAAACAGGGATCAGTGCATCAAGATCATCTGCTTTTAATGCGGTCATATCAGCATCGGAGAAACCGTGCTCCTTCTGAAATGCAGCCAGTGTCTTGTCGATAACGGTAGCGGTCAGCTCCGTACATTCTGTCAGAGACTGTGTAAACTGCATGTAAGGATTTCCCTGCTTTGCCAGTAAGGCATCGATCTGCTCAGCGGTCAGAAGTCCTTTCTCCTGAGCAATATCTCCGAAACGCTTATCGAACTGCATCTGCAGCTGATTGATCATTTCTACGTCTTCCTCAGAAAGTAATCCATCTGCGATGGCAATGGTACCAAGCTTTACACGTACAGAAAGCTGCTTCTCAATGGCTGCACGGTACTCATCCTTTGTAATGATTTGTTTTTCTACAAGGTATGTTCCAAATAATTGACTAAACATAGAATTCACCTCTCCTGTTTATTTTCTGCTTCATATTATACAATAAATTCGTGAAAAATGGAAGAAAAACTGTGATTTTGCTTAATATTATCGCTTTTTGACTGTGCATTTTCGTCATAATATGGTAAAATGAACTATCATAGTTTGAAACTATGAACAAACGCATGAAATATGTATTATTCTTTTTGGAAAGAGAGTGTTAGACTGTCCTTATTACAAAGATGGAGGACGAGAAAATGAGTAATGTAACAACACCATGCAGATATGATTTTGTAGGAAGCTTTTTGAGACCGGCACGTTTAAAGAAGGCGAGAAGAAGCTTTGATGAAGGAAAGGTCTCTTATGAAGAGTTGAAAAAGGTAGAAGATGATGCGATCACAGAGCTGATCGAAAAGACAAAGGAGCTCGGCTATCATGTGATCACGGATGGAGAGTTCCGTCGTGCAACATGGCATCTTGATTTTATGTGGGCATTTGATGGAATCGGCCATACACCAACGACAACCGGACTTCCGTTTCATGGAGAGGCTGCTATGGTAGACGATACATTTATCAATGGAAAGGTTGCTATTTCCGGAGAGCATCCGTTTGTAGAGCATTTTCGTTTTGTGAAGACATTTGAGGATGAGAATACCGTGGCAAAGCAGACAATGCCATCACCGGCACAGTTTTATGCACAGTTTACAATGCCGTTTAACCATGAACAGACAGAGAAGTTCTATGCGACAGACGAGGAGTTGGCAGCCGATATCGTTAAGGCTTATGGAAAGGTGATCGATGATCTCTATGCAGCCGGCTGCCGTAACATTCAGCTTGACGACTGTACCTGGGGCATGCTTGCCGACAAGACAGGACCAATGCTTTACGGTACAACTCCGGAGGGCGCTGTGGATGTCCAGAAGCGTCATAAGGATATCAACAATCAGGTCATTGCAAATGCACCGGAGGATATGATCATCAATACACATGTGTGCCGTGGTAATTTCCACTCTACCTATGCAAACAGCGGTGCCTATGATCCGGTGGCAGAGGTGTTATTCGGAGAGGAAAATGTCAACGCGTATTTCCTGGAGTTTGACGATGAAAGATCCGGCGGATTTGAGCCGCTTTCCAAGGTGTCCGGAGACAAGAAGGTTGTTCTTGGACTGATCACGACAAAGTCACCGGAGCTTGAGGATAAGGCTGAGGTGATCAAGCGTATTCATGAGGCAGAGAAGTATATTCCGCTAGACAGACTTTATCTGAGTCCACAGTGTGGATTTGCTTCCTGTGAGATCGGAAACAAGCTGACCGAAGAACAGCAGTGGGCAAAACTCGCTCTTGTGAAGGAAGTTGCGGAAGAAGTATGGGGCTGTTAATGAATTTGCGACTTATTTTCTGATTGATTCAAGTCAGATCACTAACAAGAAAATAATATATGTTATCAGCAGGAAAACATTTGTCTGTGTTTTCCTGCTGATATTTATTTGTGAAAAGTTTTTCAAAGGAAATGTAATCATAAGAAAAAAGGAACTAAGGATATATATTTCCTAAGAGATATGTTATAATTATGATAGATTAAAAGGTAAGGAGGTATAGTTATGAGTAAAAGAAACCGATGGAAACAAAGATGCAGCGTGTTTATGGCTGTGATGATGATCTTTACCTCCCTATATTGGGGGGAGATGAGGGTTTCAGCTGCGACACCGCCTGTAAAGATCAAGGTGACATATGGACAGACAGAAGCACGGACGATGCTTGCCGATATCAATGAATTCCGAACGTCGGATACGGAGGCGTGGTGCTGGGATAAAACCGATAGTATAAAGGAGTCGTGGCGGACCACGGAGTTACAGTATGATTATGAGTTAGAGCGTGTTGCAATGAAAAGGGCAGCAGAGATTGCGCTTTCCTACGATCATACCAGATCAAACGGCACGAGTTATTTGACTGCATATCCGTCCGGATATAAGATGGTGGGAGAAAATATTGCTGCCGGTTATAAGAGTGCAGCAGAGGTGTTTGACGGATGGAAGGAAGAGAATGAACCTTATGGCGGACAGGGACACAGAAGAAATATGCTCAGTTCTAATTTTAAGGCTATTGGAATCGGGCATGTCGTATATCAGGGATGCCATTACTGGGTGCAGGAGTTTGGTGATAAGGTCATGGATGGGACGGCTTCAGCAGCGAATGACAGTACGCAGATTGAGGATGTAGATGTTTCACCGTCTTATATCACAGCAGTAAAAACAAATCTGGATGATGTCAGTCTGACAGTCGGAGAGAAAGCAACGACAGCAGATTTTTCACTTGCAATAAATGTGCGGGATCAATGGGGGTATCAGAAGGATTGTGTGATAGAGAATATCTGTACTGCAAAAATTGAAGATGAAACCATTGCAAGCCTGTCGGATGACGGTTTGATTATCGGATTAAAGAGTGGTACGACTAAAATCTGGATATCCAACCCATTCGGAGATGATTTTTGCCGTACGATCACAGTCAGCGAGGAAACAGGACCAAAAGATGATCATACAGCGAGTCCGGATGTGGGCAAAACAGATATTTCTGTGGAGCCGATCGAGGATCAGATATATACCGGTTATGCTTTGATGCCGGATGTGGTCGTAAAAGACGGTTCAAAGGTACTCGTAAAAGATATAGATTATACTGTTTCATACAGTAATAATACAAATGTTGGAACTGCTTCTGTAAAAATTATGGGAAATGGAACATATGAAGGTTCTTATACGACGAACTTTAAAATCGTTTCGTGTGCGATAGGACAGGCGACCTGCAGCAGAATTGCAGACCAGACTTATACCGGGGATGCAATTCGGCCATCATTTACCGTTACTTATAATAATAAGACATTGGTAAAAGGAACAGATTACACAATATCTTTTAAGAATAATGTCAATGTCGGAACGGCAACCATTATCATTACCGGAAAAGGAAACAAAGAGATAACATTTAAGATTACAAAGCCATCAGATATTTCGGTAGATGCAATTGCAGACCAGACGTACACCGGTTCTGCATTGAAGCCGGAGGTTGTTGTAAAAGAAGGCACAAAGGTACTTAGAAAAAGTGTGGATTATTATGTTTCTTACAGCGACAATACAAATGTAGGAACTGCCACTGCAAAAATCACAGGAAGAGGAGATTATGGCGGTTCCTGTACAACAACTTTTAAGATCCTTCCATGTGCAATCAGTCAGGTTACTATAGGAAAAATTGCAGATAAGACATACAGCGGAAAGAAAATTGAACCATCTGTTAAACTTACCTATGCGAATGAGAGTTTGAAAAAAGGAACGGATTATACTGTTTCCTATGATAACAATATTAATGTAGGAACTGCGACAGCAACTATTACAGGAATCGGCAATTTTACGGGAACAACCACAGTAAGCTTTAAAATTGTAGAAAGTACTGTTAAGATTACGGTTGGCATGATTTCTGATCAGACATTTACAGGAGCGGAGATTACACCGGCAGTTTCTGTGCGGAAGGGAACGAAAAAGTTAACAAAGGATGTGGACTACAAGGTTTCTTATGCTGACAATATCAATGTAGGAACTGCAACGGTTACTGTTACCGGAATTGGCTCTTATGAGGGAACTGCCAGTAAGACATTTCGGATCGTATCCCGTCCGATCAAAGAGGTCAGTGTTGAAACAATTGATACTCAGGAATATACAGGGAAGAAGCTTACACCGAAGCTGAAACTGACTTATAATGGAAAAACATTAACAGAGAAAGTTGATTATGTAGCTGTATACAGCAGTAACATAGGACCTGGAAATGGCGTGGTTAAGATTCAGGGAAAAGGCAATTTTAGCGGACAAAGAACAGAAGTTTTCAAAATTATAGAAAATAAGCAGTCTGCTAACAGAGGTGACAATCAGAACGATAAAAAAGGCGATAATCAAAACGATAATAAAGATGATAAAAAAGACGATAATAAAGACGAAACCGTTCACACCACAAAAATGACGCTGAGCAAGATAAGAGTGACGTTAAAGAAAGGCAAAACTTACCGCTTAAAAGTGACGGTAAATGCCGGAAGCGTAGACAAGATTACGTTTAAGTCATCCAATAAAAAGGTTGCAACGGTGTCTAAAAATGGTGTTATTAAAGCGAAGAAAGCAGGAAAAGCACGCATTACTGTAAAGAGTGGAAAAAGAACAAAATGGTGCAGGGTAGTTGTAAAAAATAAGAAATAAAAGGGAGCAAATAATCATGAAGAAATCAAAAGCAGTCATTGGTGTTTTATGTGGTATTCTGGCAGTTGCCCTTGTGGTGGCATCTGTGATGGTGCAGATTTACGGGGGACGCCGGCAGGAGGCAAAGGCAAATAAGAAAACAACAACTCTGGTTGTCTATTTTTCGGCAACGGGTACAACAAAGAAAGCTGCCAGAAAGGTGAAGAAGGCGACGAAAGGAAAGCTGTATCGTATCAAAGCGGCACAGCCATATACGCGGGAGGATCTGGACTATTACACCAAGGATAACTGCAGGGCACAAAAAGAGCAGAACGATGACAATGCAAGACCGGAGATCGCGGGAAGCATCAAGAATATGAGTGAGTACGAAACGATCTATATAGGATATCCGATCTGGTGGGGCAAGGAGCCTAAGATCATCCGCACATTTTTGGAGTCCTATGATCTGAGGGGCAAAAAGATTATTCCGTTCTGCACAAGCGGTGGAAGCGGAATCTCCGGAAGTATGTCTGAGATCAGAGAATCTGCCAAGGGAGCAAATGTGATCGAGGGAAAGGATCTGACAGAAGTTTCTCTTAAGTCTGTTAAGAAGTGGACAAAATCCATAGGAAAATAATCGGAAATGATTGTAATCAAAAAGGAGCCATATCAATGATTGATATGGCTCCTTTACCGCATTTAATTAAACTCGCCGTTTTTATGTCTCTGGAAGAAGTCCTTTGTCTCCTTGACAATGACACCGTTTAAGGCGAAGATGGCGATCATATTCGGAATAGCCATCAGTCCGTTAAAGATATCAGCAATCGTCCATACAGCACTTACTGTCATGTAAGGTCCGATAAATACGGCAAAGATATATAACCAGCGGTAGATCTTGACGTGCTTCATGTTACCGCCGCTTAAGTATTCCAGACAACGCTCGCTGTAGTAGTCCCAGCCGAGGATCGTTGTGAATGCGAAGAATACAAGACAGAGCATCAGGATGAAGGCGGATACTTCAGCAGGGAACGGAAGCCCCTTCTGGAATGCATATGTAGTTACGGCAACACCTTCGAGTCCCTCTACCTTCCATGCACCGGTCAGTATAATGGAAAGTCCGGTCAGTGTACAGATCACAATGGTATCGATAAAGGTACCGGTCATGCTGACAAGACCCTGGCGGACAGGCTCCTTTGTCTGTGCGGCAGCTGCTGCGATCGGAGCACTACCAAGACCTGCCTCGTTGGAGAAGATACCACGGGCAACACCCTTCTGCATTGCAACAAACATACTTCCGACAGCACCACCGGTCACCGCCTTTGGAGTGAAAGCTGCTTTGACGATGATCTTGATTGCAGCAGGCACCTGTGTAATATTGGTGATGATCAAAATAGCGGCAAACAGGAAATATATGATTGCCATAAATGGCACGATAACCTGGCTGACACTGGCGATTCGTTTGATACCACCGATCAGTACCGCTGCCACGCAGAACGCGAGGATCAGAGAAGCGATCACAACCGACCAGGAGTATTTTCCTAAAAACATGATGTTGACACAGTGTTTGTTGTTTGGATCAAAGAAGCCATGAACGGCACTGGAGATACCGTTTACCTGACTGAAGGTACCGATACCGAAAAGACCAACACAGACACCAAAGAATGCGAACATCTTTGCAAGCCATTTCCATTTCTTTCCCATTCCCTGTTCGATGTAATAAAACGGTCCACCGAGGCTGTGGCCATCCTTGCCAACCACACGGTACTTGACAGCAAGCAGTCCTTCTGAAAACTTGGTTGCCATACCGAAGAAGGCGGCAACGATCATCCAGAACAGTGCTCCGGGACCACCGGTGCCAACAGCAGTTGCAACGCCGACGATATTACCTGTTCCGATCGTTGCACTCAGAGCGGTACAAAGAGCGGAGAAGCTGGAGATTTCACCTTCACCGCCCTCCTCGTTTTTGATCATCCATTTTAAGGCAAGAGGAAGCTTACGGATCTGGAGAAGTCCCAGACGTAAAGTAAGCAGGATACCACCGGATAAGATCAGTACCATAAGTGGGACACCCCATACAAGGTCGTCAATATTTGCGAGTACATCATTAATTGTTTTCCACATTTTTTTATCCTTCCTGTGAATGATTTAGGGCATAAAAAT